>WNGB01000277.1_pt1 | contig 105058 bp, 86 predicted proteins | sample 5400681 | NCBI WGS metagenome assembly WNGB01 (sample SAMN13153367, study PRJNA577476) | soil metagenome | isolation source: 115 cm soil or saprolite under grassland replicate 2 | place: USA:California | collected 2016-06-15 | reverse complement strand
CGGTGATCCACGGGTCGGGTTCCTCGATCCGCAGGCCGCCACCCGACAAGCCCAGGTCTCGGATGATCGCATTGGGGACCCATCCGATGTCGGCTGAAGGGTCGGGCGCCTGGTGCTGCTCGACGACGAGGACGCGCTTTCCCGCCCGCGCGAGATAGTGGGCGGTCACGAGGCCGTTGGCTCCCGCGCCGATCACGATCGCGTCGTAGTTCACCCACCGTCCTTGAGAATGCGCATCGCTGCGAGCCGTCCCGACGCGCCCATGATCCCGCCACCCGGATGCGTCCCCGAGCCGCACTGATAGAAGCCGCGCACCGGCGTCGCGAACTTCGCCCATCCGGCCGCGGGACGCAGGAAGAACAGCTGATGCAGCGCCAGCTCACCGGCGAAGATGTTGCCCTCCGAGAGACCGGTGATCCGCTCGATATCGATGGGCGTGATCACTTGCCGATGCAGGATGTGCGACTTGAATCCCGGCGCGAAGCTCTCGACCGTGTTGACGACCGCGTCGCCGAATGCCTCGCGCTTCGCGTCGGTCCAGCCGCCGTTCAGGTTGTACGGCGCATACTGCACGAAGATCGACATGACGTGCTTGCCGGGCGGCGCCATGCCGGGATCGATCATGGAGGGGAACACGATGTCCATGTACGGCCGGCGCGAGAACTCACCGTACTTGGCGTCGTCATACGCGCGCTCGACGTAGTCGAGGCTCGGACTGATCGAGATGGCGCCGCGGTGGTGACGGCCGACCCCCGGCATGCACGTGAAGCTCGGCAGTGCGTCGAGCGCGAGGTTCACCTTGCCTGACGAGCCGCGGAACTTGAAGCGCTTGATGTCCTGCACGAATTCGGCGGGCAGCTGATCGGAATCGAGCAGCTGCAAGAACGTTCGGCGCGGGTCGAGGCTGGAGACGATCGTGTCGGCGCACAGCTCATCGCCATTTTCCAGCACGACGCCAGTGGTGCGGCCGTTACGCACGAGGGCCTTCGAAACGCCGGCATCGCACCTGATCTCAGCCCCGAACGAGCGGGCGGCGGACGCGATGGCTTCGCTCACCGCGCCCGTGCCCCCTTTCGCAAACCCCCAGGCCCTGAAAACGCCGTCCAGCTCTCCCATGTAATGATGAAGGAGCACGTACGCCGTCCCTGGCGAGCGAGGCCCCAGGAACGTGCCGATGATGCCGCTCGCCGACTTCGTCGCCTTGAGGACGTCGGTCTCGAACCACTCATCCAGGAAGTCCGCCGAGCTCATCGTCATCAGCTTGACGAGCGCGTGCAGCCGCTCGCCGCCGAGCCTGCGGAAGTGCTTACCCAGCTTGAGCAGGCCGGCGAGATCGCCCGGCGCGAACGACGTCGGATCGGGCGGGACCATGCCGAGGATCGGCTTCACCGCCTGCGCCATGAAATGCATCAGGCGCCCGTATTCGTCGTACGCCTCGGCATCGCGCGGCGAGTGGCGGTACAACTCGCGCCGGGTTTCGTCGTGATCGCCCCAGGCGGCCAGGTAGTCGCCGTTCTCCATCGGGGTGACGGTGCTCTCGAGCGGCAGGATGTGCAGCCCATGCCTGGGCAAATCGAGATCGCGGATGATCTCGGGGCGCAGCAAGCTGACGACGTAGGAGAACATCGAGAACTTGAAGCCGGGGAAGATCTCTTCGGTCACCGCCGCACCGCCGACGCGCGGCCGGCGCTCGAGGACGAGCACCGACTTCTTCGCCCGGGCGAGATACGCCGCCGTGACGAGGCCGTTGTGGCCACCGCCGATCACGATCGCGTCGTACTTCTTCACGCGCGCTTGCGGTCGGGGTTGTAGAACGGCAGCGGTGTGACGTGGGCCTTCGCCTGCTTGCGGCGATGCTCGACGGTGACCTCCATACGGACTTCCGTGCCGGGTGTAAGCTCCGATCCGAGATGCGCCAGTGCCATGTAGCGTTTGAGCAGCGGCGACCAACCCCCGCTCGTTGCGTAGCCCAGCTGTTTGTGACGGCCAGGGTCGTAGATCGGCACGCTCGTCCGCCACGCCTGGGTCGGCAGCCGCGGCGGCAAACCGACGTCGGCGTACAGTTGCTCCAGCGAGTCCCAGTCGACGGTGAGGCCGGTGAACTGCCACGCGGGACCGCGCTTTCGCTCGGCGTCGAGCGCCGCCTGGCCGTTATAGCGCTCCTTGTCGGTCGCGACGGTCCAGCCGAGACCCAGCTCGAGCGGCGACGATTTCTGCGCCTCGATCAGCGCATGGCGCGATGAGAAGTAGTCGACCTCGATCAGCAACAAGCCGGCCTCGATGCGCGCCACATCGAGCGCCAGCATTCCCGCCGGCGTGATGCCGTAGGGCGTGCCGGTTTCGATCAGGGCATCCCAGAGCGGGACGGCCTGCGACGCATCAACCCAGACCTCGAACCCCAAATCCCCCGTATAGCCGGTGCGCGAGATGGTCACCGGGATGCCGCGAATCTTGGCGCTCGTCAACCGGAAGTACTTGAGCGCGCTGAGATCGCGGTCGGCCGCGATCTGCAGGATTGCGCGCGAGCTGGGGCCCTGCAGCGACAGGGCGGCCGTGCTCTCGGACACGTCTTGAATCGTCACATCGAGACCCGATGCGTTCAGATGCAGCCAGCGCAGTGTCGGGTCGGCGGACGTCATGCGGAACGTCTGCTCGCCAAGCACGGAGATCGTGCCGTCGTCGATCTGCTTTCCTTCATTATCACACCACGGCGTGTAGAGCACCTGGCCGACCTTCGCCTTCCCGACGTTGCGCGTGACGACATGATCGAGCAACCGCGCGGCGTCACGGCCGGTGACGAGGTACTTGTAGAGCGGTGACACGTCGAAGAGCGCCGCCGAGCTGCGGATCGCGTGATACTCGCGGTCGTGCGACAGCTCGTAGGCGCTGGCGACGACGTAGCCGGCCCAGCGCCGCCAGGCCTGACCTTCGGACAGCGGGCCCGTACGGGGATGGAAGGGCGTCGTCCGCAAACTCATGTCGCCGTCGCGGTTTCGGCGGGGGTCTCCATGGTCGGGCGCGAAATCTCACTTCGCCGGGCGTTTCGTGCAAATTGTGCAACGATGCGGCTGCATCTCGTCGAGATCCACGACCTGGCGTCTTGTCCGCCGTCGCTGCGCAACGCGCTGACCGATTTTCTGGCGTTTACCGAGAAGGTCGCTGGCGCCTATGATCCGGTCGGCCCGCTGCTGCGTCAAGCGATCGAACGCACGAACGCACGCAGGATCGTGGACCTTTGCTCGGGTGCCGGCGGTCCCTGGGCGCGGCTCGGCGCTCAAGTCCCCGTGCCCGTGCTGTTCACGGATCTGTATCCGCACGGGGAAAACGTAATCCCTGCAGACGCACGGGCCGTACCGGAAGGGCTCGACGGATTCCGCACCATTTTCACGGCGTTCCATCACTTCCGACCGGCCGAGGCCCGGGCCATCCTCGCCGACGCCGTCCGCAGCCGTCAGGGGATCGGGGTGTTCGAGATTGCGCGCCGCGCTCCGCTCGAAATCGCGGTCGTGGCCCTGACCTGGCTGGGCACGCTCGTGTCCGTGCCCTTCATTCGTCCCTGGCGCTGGTCGCGCTTGCTGTGGACGTATCTTCCGCCTGCGCTGCCGATTGTGGGGACGTTCGACGGCGTCGTCTCCTGCCTCCGGACCTATTCGCAGGCCGAGCTGGCGGAACTGGTGCGCGGACTCGACACATATGACTGGGAGATCGGGGATTTTCGGGGCAGGTGGTCGCCGCTGCGGGGAACCTACCTGATTGGCGTCCCCCGGAATGGACTGGCCCAATGAGGTACAGCGGGTTCTCTTAAATGCATTCCCTCATCCGCCGCACGCGGAGGCTCTATGCGTTCCGTGATTCTGGCCGCGCTCCTCGTCGCTCCGTCCGTTGCTGTGAGTCAAGAAACCGCATCCGACACGCTCCTCACCGTCAACCACTATCTCGACTGGGAACAGGTCGGCGATCCGCAAGTCTCGCCCAACGGCTCCCAGATCCTGTACACGCGCCGCTGGGTGAACAAGATCGACGACCGCTGGGATGCCGGGCTGTGGATCATGAACGCCGACGGTTCGCGCAATCGCTTCCTCGTGAAAGGGTCGAGCGCGCGGTGGTCGCCGGACGGCACGCGCATCGCTTACTTCGCCGACGGCGAGCCGAAGGGCACACAGGTGTTCGTGCGCTGGATGGATGCCGAGGGCGCCACCTCGCAGATCACGCGCGTCAGCGAAACCCCGTCGAACCTGAGCTGGTCGCCCGACGGCCGCGCGATCGCGTTCACGATGCTGGTGAAGAGCGAAACGCCGTGGAAGATCAGCATGCCGGCCGCGCCCGAAGGCGCCAAGTGGACGCCCGCGCCACGCATCGTGGATCGGCTCCATTACCGGCGCGATCGCACGGGTTTCGTCGAGCAAGGCACGACACAGATCTTTCTCGTGCCGGCCGAGGGCGGGACGCCACGGCAGCTGACGACGGGAGACTACGGGGCCAGCGAGTTGGGCGGCCTTGGCACGCCGAGCTACGACTGGACGCCCGACGGCCGCACGATCGTCTTCGACGGGCTGCGCGAGGCGGACGCTGACTATCGCTACCGCGAGTCGTACCTCTACACGGTCGACGTTCAGGGCGGGGCGGTGCGCCAACTCGTCTCGAAGAAAGGCGGGTGGACGGGGCCCGTCGTGTCGCCCGATGGGCGCACGGTGGCGTTCACCGGGCACGAGTACGGCACCTTCTCCTATCGTGCCGACGAAGTCTGGGCGGTCGGGATCGATGGCGGCGGGATGCGCGCGCTGACCACCTACGACCGCGATCCCGGCAACGTGCGCTGGAGTCCCGACGGCAGCGGCGTCTACTTCGCGCTGGCCGAGCAGGGAACCAGCAACGTCTACTTCGCCGGCGTGCGCGGGGGCAACCGCCGCGTCACCGAGGGCGTGCAGATGCTGTCGCTCTCATCGATCTCGCGTGATCTCAGCGGGGTCGGCATCCGCTCCGATGCCGACGATCCAGCTGATGTCGTGCGCTTTAGTCTGAAGGCGGGACGCGCCCAACCGATCGCGCGCCTCACGAGCGTGAACGCCGACGTGCTGGACCGCATCCACTTGGGCTCGGTCGAAGACGTGTGGTACGCCTCGACCGGCGGGGCGCGCGTGGAAGGCTGGATCATCAAGCCCCCCGGCTTCGACCGCACGAAGAAGTATCCGCTCATCATGGAGATCCACGGCGGGCCGCACGGGATGTACAACGGGGCGTTCAGCTTCCAGCTCCAGAACTTCGCCGCCAACGGCTACGTGGTGCTCATTACGAATCCGCGCGGCAGCACCGGGTACGGCAGTGCGTTCGGCAACGCGATCGAGCGCGCCTATCCGAGCGTCGACTACGACGACCTGATGGCGGGCGTCGATACCGTCGTGGGACGCGGGTACATCGACACGCAGCGCATGTACGTCGGCGGCTGTTCGGGCGGCGGCGTGCTGTCCAGCTGGGTGATCGGACACACGACGCGGTTTGCCGCCGCGGCAGTGCGGTGTCCGGTGATCGATTGGATGAGTATGGCCGGCCAAACCGATGTGCCGCTGTTCACCTACGGTTTCTTCGACGCGCCGTTCTGGGAAAAGCCGGAGCAGTGGATCAAGCAGTCGTCACTCGCCTATGTCGGCAACGTGAAGACGCCGACGCTATTGATGACCGGCGAGCTCGATCTCCGGACGCCCATCCCGCAGACCGAAGAGTACTACTCGGCGCTGAAGATGTTGAAGGTGCCCGTCGTGATGCTGCGCTTCAACGGCGAGTACCACGGCACCAGCTCCAAGCCGTCGAACTTCCTCCGGACGCAGCTCTACATGCTGAGCTGGTATCAGCAGCACCGGCTGGGGAGCGAGGCGGCCGCTAGCGGCGCGAACGAGGCTCGCCAGCACTAGGGGTGTCGCAGCGTCCGAAGCCTCTCGTGCTTTACGGGGTCGCGGCGCGCTCCACATCGGCCCATGGCACCACGATGCCGTGCCCACCCGCCACCCGCTCGACCGCGAGCCCGCGCGCCTTCGCGAACCTGACCAGCTCGGCGCTGCCCGCGGGGGGCGGGCTGGGCGGCACAGTCGCCGGCGGGTTGGCTGCGGTGACGTTGACGATGTCGCTCTGGAACAGGATCCGGGCCGCGGGGACGTAGACCGCGAGCATCCCCTCGACGTGGGCGGTTGGGAACCGGTAGGCAATGATTCGGCCGTCACCCGTGCCCACGACCAAACTGTCCTCGAAGCCACTGATCGCCGGGAGCGGGGGACGGGCCGGACCGAGGCGCCGGGACAGCACGTCGGGGCGAATGGTCTTCCGCGCCGTGGCGATTGACCGCACGAAGCTCACATTCCGCGCGTGGGTCACGACAGGCACGCCGGCGGCAAGGACAGCCCGCAACCCACTCGCATGATCCCAGTGATGATGCGTATTGATGACCAGGCCCACGGGCTTGCCGGGGAATCGGGAGCGCAGTGTGTCGAGCATTGCCTCCATCCGCATCGCGCTGAGCGGCGCCTCGACCACGAGGAGCCGGGTTCCCTGATCCACGATCAGCGAATGATGCGAGCCGCCTTCGGCGCGCCACACGTTCGGAGCGAGCTCGACGAGCGTGACGACGACCGGTGGCGGCGTCGGGTTGCTGCGCTGGGCGCGGGAGGCGATCGAGTCGGGAATCACGAACAACGTATCGGACAGGTCGGGATTCGAGTTGACCGCCGTGACGACGGTATTGGTTTGCAGCCGGTTGTTCACCTCGACATCGACCTCTCGCGAAAACAGCACGCCACCAGCATCCTGCCAGCGCGTAAACGCGGTGCGCGTCACGCGATCGCCGAGGATCGGATCGTCGGTCAACGTCTCGGTGAGGACGAGCAGTCCCGAGCGGCGATCGAAGTAGAGGTCGAGCGTGTCGAGGCCCGCGGCGTAGCGGATGCCGTCGAGTGGTTCGTCACGCCAACGCCGCACCGGGAGGGCGCGCAGGGCGGCGGGGTTATCGAGCGCCGCGATCAACAAGCGCTCCGGCGAACGCCGGATGAGCCGTTCGACGGTTGCCACCTGCACCGGAGTGTCGGGCGCCGGGACGCCGTTCGTCTCGAGCATCCCGATGCTGTTCGCGATCACACGTCGAGACTTGATGACGGCACCGGCCGGGTTGCGGGCATCGGTCGTGATCACCACCCGGCTACTTGCGTAGTCCGTGACCTGTCGTCCGATGGTCAAGTTCGCTCGGGCCGGCGAGGCCGGCGTTTCTTCCTGTCCGAGCGCGAACGTCGCCTGGTAATACTCGATGGCGGAGCCATGCAACCCACGCACCGCGGTCTCCCCGCCCATCGCGGCGATGGCGCGCGCGACGAGGTCGCGTGGGGCCGGGGAGGGTGTTTGGGCGAGGGTCGACAGCAGGATGAGCGGGACGGCCAGCGTACTCATAGAGCCTCCGGAAATGTCATATTAGGGCATGACCCCTGAGCTCCAGGCCATGCTCGACCAGATCGATGCTATCAAGCGGGACGGAGAAGCGGTAGCCTCGGGGCTCGGCGACGACCGGCTCAATTGGCGTCCTGCGAGCGCCAGCTGGTCGATCGCCGAGTGTCTGCAACATCTGAATGTCGCCGTGACGAAGACGCTGCCGGCATTCGACCGGGCCATCGCCGCAGGGCGCTCCACGCGGCAGTTCGCGCCGGGACCGTTTCGCTACGGATGGTTCTCGCGCATGATGGTGGCGTCGATGGAGCCCCCTCCCAAGTTCCGCATGAAATCCCCTCGCCTCATTCGCGTCTCGGTGGGCGGCACGTATCGCGGCGCCGACGTGATCCCGGAATTCGCCGCCGTGCGCGATGGCTTGGCCGAGCGCGTGCGCCAAGCAGACGGCCTGGATCTGGCCCACGTCAAAATCATTTCACCGGTTAACCGCTTGCTGCGCCTGCCGCTAGGCGCCTACTTCAACTTCATTCTGGCCCACGACCGCCGTCATCTCTGGCAAGCCCGGAACGTCCGCCGCCGCCTCGCTTGACAAGAAATCCCCCAATGCTACTTTCTTAGCAGTTAATGCTAGTTTTTTAGCATACAACCGCGGGGGAGCGGGCAATGTCCAAAGAAACGAACACGCAGCTGAGCCGTCGTGAACGGGAAATCATGGACGTGATCTACCGGTCCGGTCGCGCCACCGCCGCCGAAGTGCTCGATCAGCTCGCGGATCCGCCGAGCTACTCAGCGGTGCGCGCGCTGCTGCGCGTACTCGAGGACAAGGGGCATCTGCGGCACGAGGAGGACGGCCCACGCTACGTGTTTCTTCCCACTGTGCCCCGCGAGCGCGCGCTCCAGTCGGCGCTGCGCCAGCTGCTCCACACCTTCTTCGATGGCTCTACCGAGCAGGCCGTCGCGGCGCTGCTCGATCTCTCTTCGACACGGCTCTCCGATGCGGAGCTCGAGCGGTTGAGCCAGCTGATTGCCGACGCACGGAAGGAGGGCCGTTGACATGATCGCCATCCTTGCTGACGCCTTCGTCAAAGCGACGGTGCTGCTGGTGCTGGCCGCGGTCGTGACGCTGTGCTTGCGTCGCGCCCCCGCGTCGCTCCGCCATCTCGTCTGGACACTCGCGTGCGGCGGCGTGCTGGCCCTGCCGCTCGCATCAGCCTTGCTTCCCAATTGGCGCGTCGCCGGCTGGCCGCGGCTGGATGTTCCCGTCGCGCTCGATGCAGAACAGATCGCAGGCGCGGCACTGGGCGCGTCGCCTGCGCACGCGCCGGCGCCGCCCCGCACGCCGGCCGCGTCCGTCACGCGCGTGCCGGACGCCGTCCCGTCGTCCACGGTCGATGAAGGTCCCGTTCGCTTCCGCCTGACGACCGATTGGACCGCGCTCGTTTTCCCGATTTGGCTGAGCGGTGTGGCCGCCGTGCTCCTGCTGCTCGCGGTGGCGATCGCACGGATCGTCTGGCTCAATCGCGTCACGGCACTCGTGCAGGATGAGCGCTGGCTCGGTCTCGTGGAAGCGCTGTCGCTGGAGCTCGGCCTGACGCGCCACGTCCGGCTGCTGCAGGCGAACGGTCCGACGATGCCGATGACGTGGGGGATCCGCCGGCCCGCGATCCTGCTGCCCGCCGAAGCCGATGACTGGACCGCCGAGCGGCGTCGCGATGTCTTGCTGCACGAGCTCGCGCACGTGAAGCGCCACGACTTTCTCATTCAGCTGATCGCGCGGGTCGCCTGCGCTGTCTACTGGTTCCATCCGCTCGTGTGGCTGGCCGCCGCGCGGTTACGCGAGGAGCGCGAGCGCGCGTGTGACGATCATGTGCTCCGCGCCGGCGCCACGCCGTCCGTGTATGCCACCCATCTGCTCGAGATCGCGCGCGGCCTCCGCGCCGCGCGCGCGACGTCGCTCGCCAGCGTCGCGATGGCGCGGCCCGCGCAGCTCGCCACGCGCCTGCTCGACGTGCTCGACGCGCGGCGGAGTCGCGACACGCTGTCGGCCCGGTCGGCGGTGCCGGCCTGGATCGCGGCGATTGCGGTCGTCGTGCCGCTCGCGGCCGCCGCGCCGCGCGTCGCCGAGCCGGCCGGACGCTCGGACGCGGTCGACACGATTCCGCGGCTCCCGTCACCGACGTTCACGAGTCGCCGGTCGGTGCAGCCGAAGCCGCTCATGACAATCGACTCGCTGCGTGGCTGTTCCGGCCAATCGAAGCACTCGGGCTCGAGCACGCACCAGGAAAACGATGACCTGACGATTATCCTGAGCGTCAACGGCTGTACCGCGCGCCTCTCGGCGGTCGGCAAGTTCGAGTTCACCGAGGACTACACGGACATCGCAGCGGTGTCCGCGGATGGCCAGGTCGTTATCGAAGTCGATTATGGCGCCCACGATCGCCGCTTGACGATCCGGCGGGACGACCGGACCTACAAGATCGACGGCACGGTGCACGCGTTCGACGCCGACGCCAAGCGCTGGCTTTCCGAGACGATCACGTTCCTGCTGCGGCGCAGTGGGTACGACGCCGAGCGGCGCGCCCGCTGGATTCTCGATCGGCGCGGCATTCAGGGGCTGATCGACGAGTTCGGCGAGCTCTCGGGGGACTACACACGGCGGATCTACTACCAGGCTGCGGTCGAAAGCGGCAAGCTCGACGCCGCAGGGTACGAGCGGCTCGTCACACTCGCCGGGCAGACCATCGACAGCGACTACGAGCTCGCCGAGCTCCTGATCGCCGTCTCCAAGACGCAGCCGCTCACCGAACGCATGCAGGCGGGCTTCGTCACCGCCGCGAAATCGATCAGCTCGGACTACGAGCGCCATCGCGTCCTGAAAGCCGCGCTGTCGCGCCCGGGTCTCACTCCGCCCATCGAGGCGGGAATGCTCGATGCGGCCACCGATATCAATTCCGATTACGAGCTGGCTGAGCTGCTGATCGAGCTGAACCAGGCGCGCCCGATCGACGAGGCGGTCCGGCCCGCGTTCTTCGAGGCGGCGAACTCGCTGCAGTCGGACTACGAACACCGACGCGTTTTGGACGCGGTGGTCGCCCGCCAGGGCACCAGCCCCGCCATGCTCGCCGACGTGCTGACCTCGGCCAAATCGATCAGCTCCGATTACGAGCTGGCGGAGCTGCTGACCAAGGTCGGGGGCTCCTACGTGCTGGACGATGCGTTGCGGCCGGCGTTCTTCGCCGCCGCCAATAGCTTCAACTCGGATTACGAGCATGGGCGTACGTTGCTCAGCATCGTCGAGCGTGGCCAAATGCCGCGGCCGGTCGTGCTGGCGGTATTGCAGTCGGCCAAGACCATGTCGTCCGATCACGAGCTGTCGGAGCTGCTGCTCGCAGTCATCAACAAGGTCCAGATGGACGACACGATCCGTGCGGCCATACGCGCCAACGCCGCGTCGCTCAGCTCGCAGTACGATCGCGGCCGCGTGTTCGAAGCGCTGGCGCGCGATTGAGTTTGTTCGCGGTATGGCTCGCGGCCGCCGTCGCGCTCCAGGCGAGCGACGCCCCGCCGGCCAAACAGATCCGCGCGACGCGCCTGCGCAGCGCGTCCATCACCCTCGATGGACGGCTCGACGATCCGGCGTGGGGCGGGGCGGTGTGGATCAGCGACTTCGTCCAGAAACGGCCGCGCGAAGGCGCGCCGCCCAGCGACAGCATGCGCATCGCGATTTTCTACGATGACGATGCGCTGTATGTCGGCGCGCGGATGTTCAGCCGCGATCCTTCCAAGATTCAGGCGCCGCTCTCACGCCGCGACAATACCTTCCAGTCTGAACGCATGTGGGTGTCGTTCGACAGCTACCACGACAAGCGCACCGCGTACTCGTTCGGGGTCACGGCGTCCGGGGTCCGGGCGGACTGGTACCACGCGTCAGACAATGAGAACGACGCAAACATGGGGTTCGACCCAGTTTGGGAGGCGAAAGCGAACATCGACGCGCTCGGCTGGACCGTGGAGATGCGCATCCCCTTTTCGCAGCTCCGGTTCACGAATCAGCCGGTGCAGGTGTGGGGCTTCAATGCGAATCGGTGGAATCCCGCCACGAGCGAGGACGACTACTGGATCCCGGTGCCCACCGACCGCACCGGTTGGTCGTCGTTCATGGGACAGCTCGTGGGCATCGAGGGCATCAAGCCGACCCGCCGGCTCGAGGTCATGCCCTATGGCGCCGCCGATTCGCGCTTGCAGGGCGGCGTCGCGGCGGGGGATCCCTTCAACGGCGGCGCGAACCTGGGTGGCCGCGCCGGCGCCGATGTGAAGATGGGTCTTGGCCCCAACATCACGCTCGATGGCACCGTGAATCCCGACTTCGGCCAGGTTGAAGCCGATCCCGCGATCGTTAATCTCTCGGCGTTCGAGGTGTTTTTCGACGAGAAGCGACCGTTCTTCACCGAGGGCAGCCAGCTGCTGCGCGGGAACGGGCCGAGCTATTTCTACTCCCGCCGCATCGGCGCGCGCCCGGGCTGCAACGCCAGCGGAGATTTTGTCGATTGCCCTCAGAACGCCACGATCCTCGGCGCCGCCAAAGTCACGGGGCGGCTCGCTACCGGATTGTCGCTCGGTGCTCTGACCGCGGTCACGTCGCGCGAATGGGCGCGGACCTACGACAGCGCGACGCAGACGTTGGGCCGCACCGTGGTCGCGCCGCCCGCCGGCTACGGTGTGATGCGCCTGCAGCAGGAGTTCGGAGCCTCGAAGTCGGTCGTCGGCGTCACATTCACCACGGTGCACCGTGATCTCGACAGCCTGCTGGCGCCGAACTACAGCAGGCATGTGTATGCGGGCGGCGCGGATTGGGTGCTGCGCTGGGACCGCGGCGCGTACGAGCTGCGCGGCTACGCGGGGTTCACGCACCTGCGCGGCGACGCGCGTGACATCAACCGCGTGCAGCGCTCCCCGGTCCACTACTTCCAGCGTCCCGATGCGCGCTATCTGACGTACGATTCCACGCGCACCTCGTTCACGGGCTCCGTCGCGGATATCTGGTTCCGGAAGACCAAGGGCAACTTGTTGTTCGATCTCGAATACAGCTGGGAATCACCAGGCTATGACCCGAACGATGCCGGACGGCTCGGCAATGCCGATGGCCGTACAGGGTTCGCGGGGATGATCTACAGGCAAACGAAACCGCGCGCCTGGTTTCAGAATTACGTCGCTACGCTGAGCGCCTTCACGGAGTACGACTTTGGGGGCGATCGGCAGGCCCTGTTCAGTCAGCTCTATGGCGAGGTGACACTCAAGAATTTCTGGAATCTGAGCTCGTACATCGACTATCAGCCGCGCTCCCTCGACCATTCCCTCACACGCGGCGGTCCCGAGATGGCGACGCCGGAGTCGTGGAATTGGGTCGTCCGTCTCGCCAGCAAATTCGGTGCGAAGAACTCGTGGGTCGGACGGGTCTACTACGGGGAAGACGAGCTGGGCGGCGAAACGTATCGCTTGAGCGGGGAGATTTCGGTCCGGCCATCGACGCGCTTCCAATTCTCCGCGACCCCGAACTATCTCCGCGCGATCGACCCCCGCCAATACGTCACGACTTTCGCCGGCGGGGGGCCGGCCGCAACGTACGGCTCGCGCTACGTCTTCGCACAGATCGATCAAAGCACGTTTCTGATGCGGCTGCGCGCGAACTATACGATCGGTCCCGATCTCACGCTCGAGCTCTACGGCGAGCCGTTCGCGGCGAGCGGGCGCTACTACGGCCTGGGCGAGCTCGCGGCGGCTAGGGGCTTCAACCTGCGGCAATATGGCACGAGCGGCACCACGATCGCGCGCGACTCGGCCGGCGACTACACGATCACGGACAATGCCGGAGCCGACACGCTGCAGATTCCGAATCCGGACTTCGACATCCTGTCGTTCCGCAGCAATGCGGTCCTGCGCTGGGAATGGAGACCGGGAAGCACGCTGTACCTCGTATGGGCACAGAATCGGTTCGGCTACCAGCCGACGGCCCGGCTGGTTGGATTTGGAGATCTCATGGATAGCTTTGGTGCGCGAGGGGATAATTTCTTTGCGGTGAAGGTCAGCTACTGGATTCCGGTAAACTGATAAGCGAGGACCTGCAACGACTAGGCCGCAGACGTCTGTTGCCTAGTCTTTGCACGTCCTCGTTTTCCTTTTCTAGCAGCGATCGTTTCCGATCCACTCCCCAGCGGTAACCGCCCAACTCTCCGTCCTCTCTCACCACGCGGTGACAGGGAATTACCAGCGCCACCGGATTCGTCGCGCACGCCTGCGCGACCGCTCGGGTCGCAGTGGGCTGTCCGATCCGCTTCGCGATCTCCGCGTAGGTCCGCGTCTGCCCGAATGGGATCTTCTGTAGCTCCTGCCACACGCGCCGTTGGAATGCTGTCGCCCGGATGTCGAGCGGCAGGTCGAGGTCCGGCTCGCGCCCATCGAGATAGGCGAGAATCGCTGTGACCCAGCCGTGGAGTTTGCCGCTCTTGTCCTGCACCACCCGCGCGGCGGGAAACTCGGCGAGCAGATCCTGCTCGAGTGCTCCGGCGCCGTCGCCAAGAGCGACTCGACAGACGCCGCGCTCGGTCGCGGCGACCAGCAGTCGTCCGAGCGATGTCGGCACCGTGACGTAGGCGATGCCGAGCCCCGCGCCGCCGCGGGCGTACGTGGCGGGCGTCATGCCGAGCTGCTCGTGCGTGCGCTCGTAGACGCGGCTCGTCGAGCTATACCCGGCTTCGTAGAGTGCGGGACTCACGTGCTTCCTCCGCTTCAATTCCTGTTTGAATCGCGAAATGCGGCGCGCGGCGGCGTATTGTTTGGGCGTGAAGCCCAGGACGCGCTTGAACGCGCGGGCGAGCCGGCGCCGATCTCCCACCACCGGCTGTCCGGCGGCGATCGCCTGGCAGGCCGCGCGCACCATGGTCACGGCGGGATCGCCGCCGTTCACGTCGGCAGGGTGGCAGCGCCGGCAGGCGCGGTAGCCCTCGCGCTCGGCCGCTTCAGGAATCGGGTAGAAGCTGACCTGGGTGCGCCGGGGGCGGCGGCTGGCGCACGAGGGACGGCAGTAGATGCCGGTCGAGCGGACGGCGTAGACGAACGTCCCGTCGAACCGGCGATCTCTTGCCATCACGGCGTGCCACCGCTCAGTGGGACTCATGGCGGAGAAGTTAGTGCGAGCACCCACGGCGATCTATCCGTTTTTGGCCGGCGAAGTACAGCTACCCCCACTTCTCGTCGGCTGACGGGCCGTAGATGGACGGCACTTTGCCGCCGGCCATGCGCAGATAGACCGAGAATTGGCCGCGATGGTGGATTTGGTCGTTGAGCATGAACCACAACACATCCAGGCGTCGCAGATCGCTGACTTGCTTCGGGCCGGTTTTGAACTTGACGGTGGTGTTGAGCTGCGATTCGTCCGCCTTCCGCACCTTGTCGCCGAATGACTTCAACGCCTGTTCGACCTCTCCGACGACCGCCTGCCAGTTCGCCGGCATGGCTGGCATGTTCGAGGGTGGGAACTTCATCTCGCCTTGCACCGCCTGTGCGCCGGCGATGCCTTCGAACACTTTTCTCGCTCATCCGTTCTCCTCGTTGAGTCGTCCGTGAAATCTGCCACATCGGGCAGGGCTTGCGAGTGTCGGCCAACTGTTATAGTGTACTAGTACACCGGAACGCGAGCCCGTCCGTGTTTCACGGCATCGATCCACGCAGTCCCATTCCTCTCTATGTGCAGATCGCCGAACGCGTGCGTCTCGCGATCGCCACGGGCACGCTTGGAAGTGCTGCGCCTCTGCCATCCGTCCGGCAGCTCGCGGCCGAGCTGCGCATCAATCCGGCGACAGTCATCCAGGCCTACAAGGACCTCGAGGCACAGGGCTTCGTGGAAATCCGCCATGGTGCGGGCACGTTCGTGCGCGAGCTGGCGCCCGGACGCAGGGCACGGGAACGCTCGCAACAAGCCGTCGCCCTCGTGCGCAAGCTGTTGGCCGAGGCCCGACGGTCGGGCGTTTCGCTGGCGGAGCTGCAGCGCGCCCTCGAGACCGAGCTGGGAGCGAAAACCACATGACCGACGCGATCCACCTCGAGCGCCTGCACTATCGAGCGGGCAAGAACTTCGAGATCAAAGACCTCGATCTCCACGTGCCGACGGGATCGATCTACGGATTCCTCGGTCCCAACGGCTCCGGCAAGACGACCACCATTCGACTCATCCTCGGCTTACTGCGGCCGCTCAGCGGGAGGATCACGGTGCTGGGCGACCCGATGCCCGAGCAACACGCTCGGATTCTTGCTCGAGTAGGCTACGTGCCGGAGCAACCGCATCTCGATGCGACGCTCACCGTGCGCGAGCTGATCGATTTCCAGGCGGCCTTCTACCCGCGCTGGGATCGCCCGGGAGCCGAGGAGCTGGTCCGGCGCTTCGAGCTCGACGGCGATCGTCTGTTCGGCCGTTTGTCGAAAGGCCAGAAAGCGAAGCTCATGATTCTGCTGGCCCTGGCGCAATGCGGGGATCTGCTCGTTCTGGATGAACCGACCGACGGGCTCGATCCCGTCGTGCGCCGCGACATCCTCAGCGCCCTCCTCACGTACGTGTCCGAGCGCAACGCGACCATCTTCATTTCCAGCCACCTCGTCCACGAGCTGGAACGCGTCTGCGATTGGGTCGCGGTGATGGACGACGGGCGCTTGATCACCGAATCACCAATGGAAAAGCTGAAGCGCGGGACCAAGCGTCTGGTGGTGTCGGGGGCTCCGGCCGAAATCGGAAACCCACCGTTTCGCATGCTCTCCCGAGAATCGTCGAATGGTGCAGGGGAGAGCTGGGTCGTGGGCGATTGGGAGCCCGAGATGACGTCGTACATCGAAAGCCTGGGCGGCTCCGTGCGCGATGTGATCGATCTGGATCTCGAAGACGGCTTCGTCGAACTCTTGCGCAGCTTCCGGAAGGTGCGCCAATGACTGCCATGTTCCGCGCGATTCTCTACGCGCAGTGGAAGTGGTCCCGTCTCATCGTCGTCCTGGGAACGGTTGTAGCCTTTGCGATTCCGCTGCTGTCGCTTCAGGGTGCCGCGCGCGCTGATCGGGGCGCGCTGCAAGCACAGGAGCTGCTTCGGGCGGTGCAGTCGTGGGGGACGTTGTATCCGTTGCTCGCGACCGCGCTCGGTCTGCTGATGGCGATCGCGGCGTGGGCCGCCGACCACCGCGGGCGGCACATCCACGCACTCACACTGCCGCTCGAGCGCTGGCGCTATGTGCTGTTGCGGTTTATGGCTGGATTCGTCCTCCTCGCCGCGCCAATCGCCGCCGTCCTCATCGGCTCGTCCCTCGCGGTGCTCGCGGCGACGCTGCCGCCGGGATTGCAGGCGTATCCGATCGCCCTGGCGGTCCGGTTCGCCTTCGCCGTGTTTGTTGCCTACGCCGTGTTCTTTGCCGTCTCTGCGGGAACGGCCCGAACGGCGGGAATCATCCTCGGCGTGATTGCCGCAGTGATCCTCGTGCAAGTCGTCGCCAGCATCGCCAATATCGATCTCAACCTGTTCGGCGCCGCGCAGACGGTGCTCGCACTCGGTCCCGGGCCACTCGCCGTCTTCACGGGACGCTGGATGCTTGTCGATGTCTAAGGTTCTCGGATTGGCGTTCGCGGCTGCGCTGCTGGCGTCGCCGCTCCACGGCCAGGACTCGCTGATGGTGCGGCTGCGCAATCGCGCCGACAGCCTGCTCAGCACCTGGCGGGAAGCGCAGCGGCTGGCCGATGTCGCCGATAGTCTCGAGCGAGTGCGGGCGACCGCCGGCAGCGATACCATCGCGGTGGGTGGTCTGCGCATAATCGCCAACCCATCGCCCCTGCCGTTGCGCGAGGCTGCCGCACGTGCCTGGCCGGCCATCGACAGTCTGTATGGCAGCGCGGCGGAGGATTTAGTCCAACACCCCTACATCATCCGCGCCGTCGATCCCGACACCGGCGTTCGCCGAGCGGTACTGCACGTCGGCGTCGAGCTCCCCTGGGACCTCGACGCCCGTGCGACGACCAGGGTTCTGCTCAACACCGTGACTCCCCCGCAGTTCGACCCCGCGCTTGCCGACTGGCTGGGCGCCACACTTCGTCCAACTCCACGCCCAACCGATGAGCGGACCGCGGTGTACCTGCAGCTTGTCACCGTGCCCTCCGAAGCGGTCCGCGGCTGCTTTCTGGGAGACATCGCTCGTTGCAAGGACGTCCTACAGGCGGGCGATTCGACCGGCTTGCTGCGGCGCTGGTACGTGACGCCGGCCGAGCGGGAAGCGCTCGTCAGCGGAGTCTTCGGGGACTACTTCGCGCGCGGCGGGACGGCCCCGTCGCTGCAGAAATGCCGGCAGCACCGTGACGATGCCTGCACGGCGCTGCTGCAGTCGTTACCGCCGGGCTCGTTGCCTCGACTCCTGGCCACTCCCGCCCGCATGTCACTCGTTCGTGAAGCGCTGCGCGCGGGAGGACGGGACGCGTACCGGCGCCTCGTCGCACATCCGGAAGCGTCCATGGACGCAAGACTATCGAGTGCGGCGACGATGGATATCGACTCGCTGGTAGCGCGGTGGCGCAACGTCGTGTTGGCTGCGCGACCCGTCCCACTCACGCTCCCATGGTGGGCGGGCGTCGCCGCGCTCGGTTGGACAGCGTTCTTCGGGTTCTGCGCGCTACGGAGCAGCCGGTGGCGGCTGTAAGGGGCTGGGTCGTTGCGGGTCTCCTGGGCTGTCTCGCCGTGGCGCTGGCGTATGTGCCGCCGCGTGGGGCGCGAGGTGTCCAATCGAGCGACAATGAGTTCTTCGTTGGCCAGTCACCGCGTGGCACGCCCGCCCGGCAGCGCGCGCAGGCGTTGGCTGAAGCGTGGCGGAGTGCCGATGGATCGTTGCATCTCCTGACTGCGCGCCGCCGTCTGCAGCAGCTCGCGCGAACAGCGATTACGAGCGGCCGCTCGCTGGTCGTCGTGAGCGAATCAGGCGGCGTTGCAACCGCCACACCTCCCATCGCGGACAGCGCGGCGCGCCTGGCATGGCACCAGCTTGGACTGAATGAGACGAAGGTCAGCGTCGCGCTCATCATCCAACTGATGAGTGTGTCCTCACCCCGCGATCGACCCGTACCCGAGCAACACACCGCTGCGTATCTCGCACCGGATTCGACTGATCGGACAACCTGCATTGCGGTGGTGTCGGCGGGCCGGTGGTGGACGCGAGTCCTCACGGGCGACCTGCGCTCTCGCGTGCCGTTCGAGGCCCTCGTGCAGACTCTCAAGGCCGGCCTCGGTCCGTGCGCGTTCTATGCCGCGTACGGCACACCCGGCAAATCGGTGCGTGGGTGGTTGGTGACCCGGGCCTGGGACCTCGCCTTGACGTTGGATCCGGGCCCACGCGGCCAGCAATACAATTCTGTGATCGAAATGGCCGACCAGCGCTATCGCTGGTACTGGGATGCGGTCTACGCGTTGCCACCAACCGCGGTCGCCTGTCTAGCGAGCCGGCCGGACGGATGCCGCGCCGCGGTGCTCGCCGGCGCGAGCGACGATGCGGGTATTCCGTCGCCGGACATCATGCGGGTCGACAGACGTTGGGGACGCATCCCGCGTCTGGTCGAGGGGCAGCGGTTCCTCGGTGATATCGCACGCGCAGTCGGACGCGACCGGTTCCTGACCTTCTGGACCTCAGCGCAGCCGGTGGACACGGCGCTCGCCGAGGCACTCAAGCGCCCGGTTGGTGAGTGGACCGCGGATTGGGAACGTGACTTCGTCCGACCCATTCGGCTGGGCCCGGTGCCTCCGCTGGGAGGCGTTGGCATCGCGCTGGCGATCGCGGCGCTGGCGTTGGCGATCGTCGCAGGTACCGCGTCACGGCGCCAAGTGCGATGAGAGGCGTCCTCGCGCTGCTCGTCCTGGTGGCGATACCGATCGCGGCGATCGGACAGCAGCGGCGCTGGGAACACCAGGTTCAGGACCGCATGCAGCGCGCGATTGCTGCCGTGGGGACGTCGTCACGGCTTCCGGTCGTTACGCGATCGGGGATGCTCAACACCGACGAGGCCGCATCGTTTCAGACTACGCTCGTGGAACGCACCTCGTACGCGATCGTCGCGGTGTGCGACGACGATTGTTCGCGGCTGCAGTTGACACTGCTCACACCCAGCGGCAGCGAAATCGCCAAGGAACGGAACAGCGAAAGTCTGCCAACCCTGCATTTTACCGCTGAGACGACGACGCCCTACGGCATTCGGGTCGTGATGGAAGGATGTCGTTGGAATCCTTGTTGGTACGCGGTCGCTGTGATCCCGTTGGGCAAAAACGCACCCTCGCGATAGCTTTGGGATGTGCGGGAATGCGTGCCGATCATCGTCTTGGCCCTGGGCGCCATCGGGGGGCTGACCTGGGCCATCATGGCGCTTCGCAGCTCGCTCGCGCGAGAGCGCCGGCTGGCCCGCATCGACGATCTCACCGGGGTCCGCAATGCCCGCGCCTTCCACGAGGCCGCGGGGGCGGAGATCGAGCGCGCCCGCCGCTACCAGCATCCCTTCAGCGTCGCCGTGGTGGATCTCGGCACCCGGGTCGGCGATGATGTGGTACGGGCGGCCGCGACCGTGCTGCGTGGAGCGCTCCGGGCCACAGACGTCGTCGCGCGTCTGGGGCGGGATGAGTTCATCGCCCTGCTGCCGGAGACGACGGCGGCCTCCGCCCGCATCGTGCTCGACAAGCTGCGGGTGGGACTGGCGGATCTTCGCACCGGCGACGGGCGCACCGCGCTCCCCACCATCGGCGGCGTGACGTTCCTCAGTCCTCCCGCGGCAGTCGACGAGATCATTCGCGCCACCGACGACCGCATCACCGAAGCCAAGTCGACCGGCGCGCCGTCACACATCACGTGGAACGCCGCACCCGCCGCCGGCTTCGAGGGGAGATGACGCGACAGCAGATCTCCAGTGGAGCGCCGTGGGAGCCCGTCATCGGCTATTCGCGCGCCGTCCGCGTCGGTCGCGTCATCCACGTTTCCGGGACGACCGCCACCGACGCGAGCGGCAAGATCGTCGGCCCCGGTGATCCCTACGCCCAGGCGGTGCAGGCGCTGCGCAACATCGGCCGGGCGCTGGAACAGGCCGGCGCACGTCTGTCGGATGTCGTCCGGACCCGAATGTATCTGACGGACATCGAGCACTGGCAGGCGGTGGGGCGGGCCCACGGCGAAGTGTTCCGCGACATTCGACCGGCGGCGACGCTCGTCGCGGTCACACGACTCGTGGATCCAACCATGCTGGTCGAAATCGAGGCTGAAGCGATTCTTCCCGAATGAAAATCGTTGTCAGCGGGTCGACGGGATTGATCGGCTCCGCGTTGAACAGCGCGCTGCGGTCCCGTCACCACGACGTCGTGCCGCTCGTGCGGCGGCGGGCGGCGCCGGGCGAGCAGGCGCTCGCGTGGGATCCTGAGCGCGGAACGATCGATCGCGCCGGGCTCGAAGGCGTGGACGCCGTCATTCATCTGGCCGGGGAAAACGTCTTCGGCCGTTGGTCGCCCGCCAAGCAGCAGCGGATCCGGGACAGTCGCGTGCAGGGCACGCGCCTGCTGTGCGACGCGCTCGCCGGCCTCCACCGCCGCCCGGCGACCCTGCTCGCGGGATCGGCGATCGGCTATTACGGCGACCGCGGGGACGAGGCGGTCACGGAGGAGAGCGCGCCGGGCGAGGACTTTCTCGCGCACGTGGCGCGCGATTGGGAAGCGGCGACGGCGCCCGCTTCCCGCGCCGGGATTCGCGTCGTCAACATGCGGACCGGCGTCGTGCTGACGACGACGGGCGGCGCGCTCGCCAAGATGCTTCCGGCGTTCCGGCTCGGTCTGGGAGGACCCGTCGGCAGCGGCAATCAGTACCTGAGCTGGATCGCCATCGGCGATATGATCAATGCAATCCTGCACGTGCTCGACAATCAGAATCTGGTCGGGCCGGTGAACATGACGGCGCCGGCGCCGATCACGAACCGCGAGTTTGCCAGGACCTTGGGAAGGGTGCTCGGCCGTCCGGCCGGGCTCACCGTTCCCGCGTTCGCGTTACGGCTGGCGTTCGGCGCGGAAGGGGCCGCGATGTTGCAGAGTGGGCAGCGGGTCTTGCCGGCGCGTCTGGTCGCGTCGGGCTTCGACTTTTCATTCAAAGAGGTCGAGCCCGCCCTGCGTTACTTGCTTGCCCCCTCGGAACGCGCCCGGTAGTATCGGGCATGACGCTTCCCGACATTTACAGCGACGACGCCGACGAGGCTCCCCAGCCCGAGGTCTCGAAGCGCTCTCGGGGCCTGGCCCTGGTGTTGTCGGTTTTTGGGGGCTGGTTTGGCCTGGATCGCTTTTACGTCGGCAAGATCAGCACCGCGATCCCAAAGCTGATCTCGTTTGGTGGAATGGGTATTTGGTGGCTCTACGACGTCATCCTGATTGCGACGGGTGAATTCCGCGATAGTGACGATCTGCCGCTACGCCAATGGGAGGTTTCCCCGTCGCCATTCATGCAGAACCGCCTCGTGGGGCGCGCCGAGCAGCGCGTGAATGAGCTCGAGGAGCAGCTCGACGCGTTGCGCCAGCAGTTCAATGATCTCGCCGAGCGCGTGGACTTTGCCGAGCGCATGCTGGCCCAGCACCGCGAAGCGCCACCTCCCAGGCTGCCGCCACGACACGGATCGTAGACCGCATGCGCATCGGAGTGCCGAAGGAGATCGCCGCCAACGAGCGGCGGGTCGCCCTTACGCCGGACGTCGCCGGCCGCCTGATCAAGGGCGGCTTCGAGGTGCTCATCGAACGCGGCGCGGGAACGGCCGCGTTTTTTCCGGATGAGGCCTACAGCGCGGCCGGCGCGAAGGTCAGCGATCGCACTGCCGTGCTCGGCCAATCCGACATCGTGTTGCAGGTGCAGCCACCGGCAGCCGGCGAATTGGCGCAGTATCGCGAGGGCGTGGCGCTCGTCGCGTTCTTCCAGCCGGTAGCCGATTTCCTCCGGCAACTCGCGCAGCGCAAGCTGACGGCCTTCAGCCTCGTGCTGCTGCCCCGCATCACGCGGGCGCAGCCGATGGACGTGTTGTCGTCCCAGGCGACCGTCGCCGGTTACAAGGCCGTGCTGTTGGCGGCGTCCGCGACCGGCCGTCTGCTGCCGATGCTGGTGACCGCCGCCGGCACGCTTCCGGCTGCGCGCGTGCTGGTCCTCGGCGCCGGCGTCGCGGGGCTACAGGCGATCGCCACCGCACGCCGCCTCGGCGCGATCGTCTCGGCCTTCGATGTGCGGCCGGCCGTGAAGGAACAGGTCCAGAGCCTCGGCGCGACCTTCCTCGAGATGGCGATCGAAGAGCACGCGGAAACGGCGGGCGGCTACGCCAAGGAGCTGTCGGAAGAGACGCACCGCAAAGAGCTCGCGTTTCTGGCGGGGGCGGCGAAAGGCGTCGACATCGTGATCACGACCGCGGCGATCCCGGGCAAGAAGGCGCCCATTCTGCTCACGGCCGCAGCGGTGCAGGGGATGAAGCCGGGATCGGTGATCGTCGATCTCGCCGCCGAGACGGGCGGCAACTGCGAGCTGACCGAGCCCGGCTCGGAGATCGTGCGCAACGGCGTGGCGATTCTCGGCCCGCTGAATCTGGCGAGCACGTTGCCGCGCGACGCCAGTCAGATGTATGCGAAGAACGTGGCGGCATTCCTGGGCCACATCGTGCAGGACGGCAAGCTGCGTCTGGATTTCGAAGACCAAATCATCCGCGACACGTGCGTGACGCATGCGGGCGAGGTGCGCAAATCATGACCGACTTCGGATCGATGCTCTTCGTGTTCGTGCTGGCGACGTTCATCGGGCTCGGCGTGATCCGCCGGGTCTCCCGGCTGCTGTACACGCCGCTGATGTCGCTGACCAACGCCATTTCCGCCATCGCGGTCGTGGGCTCGATCGTCGTGACCGGCGCGGATCATCCGCTCACGATTCGGATTCTCGGCGCCGTCGCGCTGTTCGCGTCGATGACCAACATCGTGAGCGGCTTCATGATCACCGACCGCATGCTCAAGATGTTCAAGAAGCAGTGATGCGTCTCATCGGCGAGCTCTCCGCCGTCCTCGCGACGGCGCTGTTCATCTTCGCGCTGTACTGGATGAACGATCCCAAGACCGCGCGGCGCGGCGTCATCGCGGGCGTCATCGGGATGACCGTCGCGGTGCTCGCGACGTGGATCCAACCCGAGATCCTGCACCACGGCTGGATCGTCGGGGCCATCGTCGTGGGCTTCGCGGTCGGGATCCCGCTCTCGCGCGTGCCGCTCACCGCGGTTCCCCAGCGGACTGCGCTCTCGCACGCGTTCGGCGGTCTTGCCGCAGGTCTCGTGGGCACGGCGGAGTACTTCCTCTGGCTCGGCGAAGCAGGAGGCGCCGCGCATCTGACGCCGTTCCGCATGAGCGCGCTGGTGATCGAAGTCATCCTTGGCTTCCTGACGTTCACCGGGAGCCTCATGGCCGCGGGCAAACTGCAGGAAGTCAAATGGATCCCGCAGCGCCCCGTAACCTACCCTGGACAGAACCTTGTCAACATCGGGGTCCTGGCGATCGCCGTCGCACTCGGCGTCCTGCTGGTGGTGAACCCGGGCGCGCCGTGGGCGGGGCAGGCGTTCATCGGGATCGACGCGCTCGCGCTGATCTTCGGCGTCTTGCTGATCATCCCGATCGGCGGCGCCGACATGCCCACCGTGATCTCGATCCTGAACGCGTACGCCGGTCTCGCCGCCGTCGCGATGGGATTCGTGCTCAACAGCAAGCTGCTCGTGACCGCCGGCGCACTGGACGGCTCGAGCGGGCTGATTCTCTCGATCATCATGTGCCGCGCCATGAACCGCTCGTTCACGAACGTGCTCTTCGGCGCGTTCGGAAAGGCGCAGCCGGCGATCGCGGCCGGTGAGCAAAAGGTGTGGAAGCAGGAGACGGTCGAGGGGGCGGCGCAACTGCTCGAGCAGGCGCGCAACGTCGTCATCATTCCGGGTTACGGCATGGCGGTCGCCCAGGCCCAGCACAAGGTCCGCGAGCTATACGACGCGCTGACCAAACGCGGCGTCACGGTCAAGTTCGCGATTCACCCGGTCGCCGGGCGCATGCCCGGGCACATGAATGTGCTGCTCGCCGAGGCGAACATCCCGTACTCGGCGCTGGTCGAGATGGATGAGGTCAATCCCGAGATGCCGCAGACCGACGTCGCGCTCGTGCTCGGCGCCAACGACGTCGTGAACCCCGCCGCCCGCTACAACAAAGGCACGCCCATCTACGGCATGCCGATCATCGACGCCGACAAGGCGAAAACGGTCCTCGCGGTGAAGCGCAGTAAGAATCCGGGCTTCGCCGGCATCGACAACGAGCTGTACGTGCAGGACAACACGTGGATGTTGTTCGGCGATGCGAAGGCCGTGCTCGCCGACCTCGTGAAGCAGTTCGGGGGTGGCGGGATCCATTGAATGGAAGGTGGGATGCCACCGAGTAGAGATCCCACACTGCGATGCACCGTTACGACGCCCAACATCGGCTCTGCCGACGTAACCCAGAAGGATTGATTCAGAATCCAAACAACGCATTAATCCAGAATTCCACCTAAGGAGCGCTATTCGTGACTGCTAACGAGGGCTAGAAAGGAAGTACTCTCGCTAGGAGTCCGTATGTGCGTGCCTCGTCTCACCGCCCTGCCCTCGTCACCATCGTGTGAGTGGGCCAAATCCTGCCTTTCATGATCCTGCCAAGGAGGTGATCGTATGGCCCACAGACCAGCTGTAATAATCTGCGTCCTGCTAGCTGGGGCGAGTGCCTGTCAAGATTCACCGACCGATTTGTTGCCGTCGTCGCAGCAGGTGGCCACGAATTCGTTGGCGGATTCCGATGCGTACTACTACTACCAGGGCGGAAAGGTCTTCCTTGACCTTGATCCCACGCGGCTCGTGGTCGCGGCACAGGACCCAAGTCCCGCTATCGATGAGTTGCGAAGCCTCGGTATGAACACTGAAAAATCAGAAGCTCTGCCGGCCCCTGACCACTGGTTGCTTCGACTGTCGGCAGGAACCACCACTGATAGAGCGAAGGCAGCTAGCGCGTCCCTGAGAACTGATCAACGCTTCACATTCGTCAGTAACGTTTTCAAAACACGCAATGGTGGTGATGACATCATCCCGTTGAACCGCTTGACGGTGAATTTCAAGCCTTCAGTGAGCAAGTCACGTCAAGACAGCCTAATTTCAGCGTTTGGCCTGACCGTAGTGAGAACCCCACGTCCGGATTCAGGATTCACCTACTTCGTTCTTGCGTACCCGCGTGATTCAGTGTCTTTCCTACGTGTTGCCGCACTTCTTGATCGAAATCCTTTGGTCGCATGGGCAGACCCGGACAAGATCAGCAACCGTCATCCAGATTACGTGCCCACTGATCCCTACTATCCCTTACAGTACTACCTCAAGGATACAGTTGTGATGCACGGCGTGACGGTGGACGATAATGTGGAACCGGCTTGGGACCTGACCACGGGGCAATGGGACCCAGCTACGGGCGGCTTGCGTGTTGGCGTCATTGGCATGGGCATCGATGCAGCACACCCGGATTTCGATGGTCGGATATTGGCAGGATACGATGCGCTCTACTGCCAACCTGGTTGCACTGACGACGAAACGCACCCCTTCCCGGGGGACAGTCACGAGACGCTTGTTGCAGGTCTCATTGTCTCTCACCATAACAACAATGGTGTCGCTGGTATCGCACCAGGAGTCTACATTGTGTCCGCTCGCATCTTCCGGGGTTGTTCCGCTTTCTGTGATTCGGTTGCGAGCGACCAAGGGATCGCTGACGCGATCAACTTTCTGTGGGATTGGAAATCGGCTCTCGTAATCAATAACAGTTGGGGCGGCGGTGCGCCGAGCAATGCAATCACCAGCGCTATCCAGGCGGCAAACTCACAGGGTCATGGAGGTCTAGGTACGGTCGTCGTCTTTTCTGCAGGGAATACCTCGAATCGCGACGGTAACTTTATTGGCGCCGTACAGTACCCAGCCACTTTGCCCGAGGTCGTGGCGGTTGGAGCGATCGACCGAAATGGTAACCTGACGAATTACAGTCCCGAGGGTAGCGAACTGGACATTGTTGCCCCGAGTGGTCACTACACCAGCAGGTGTGTTGGCGACGTAACCACGACAGATCTGACCGATGGGACGGGATGCAATGATGGGCCTAATGGTGATAATCTCTATTCCACGACCTTTTCGGGCACGTCTGCCGCTGCACCGCAGGTCTCTGCCGTCGCAGCGCTCGTGATCTCGCGAACGCAATTTGCTTCAGCTTCCTTCGTGAAGGGTAAGCTCTACGGAGGGGCGGTTCCGTGGGGATCTGCAACCCAGTATGGAGCCGGAAAATTGAACGCCTTCGCGAGCGTAACAAACGTCACCGTCACAGTTAACGGACCAGTCACCATCAAGAGGGATGGTAACTACAGCTGGTCTGCCTCGGCGGGGGGTGGAAACGGCAGTTACGCATACACTTGGGAGCGAAGCGCCGATGGCGGGCCTTTCTATTGGGTCGGCTCTGACGTGACGTATGGTGAGTTCATCGATACCAATAGTCCTGACAATATCACTTTGCGGGTAACAGTTGTCTCCGGTACCGAGACTGGGCAAGGTTCGAAGGATGTGCACAATCTCATTGTTCCCTAGCACGAGAAGACCGGCTCTCGTAGTGCACAGATGTCGTTTGAGAATGACAGCGATTCTCGCGCTGGCAGCGCTTGCTGGCTGTTTGAGTCCAGCGGATCCGACACCGAATGGAAACCTCGCGCTTCTTACAACGATGGAGGGCGGCCCGTTAACAGTTCTTGATCTCCAGTCAGGGACTACGGTAGAGCGGCCAGCAAGTGGTGTCAGAAGCGGAGACGCGCGAACCTTAGCTACCGAGTCTCGAACCTTGTATTACGCCGGTATAGGGAGCCTTGTTGACTTCGATTTGGTCGAGCGTCGGGTTCTTTGGGTCGAGCCACTTGGCGGTGATCAGCAAGCGCGCTGGGCGGGCCAGGCGATCTACGCAGATTTCTCACTCGCCCTAACCGGGGACGAGAACACGCTTTTACTTGCCGACTCGTATTATCAAGGCGGCGTTGGCGTTGCGATCGTGGATTTGAGTTCGCGAACAGCCATAGGTTTCATCCCCCGCCTCCGCGCCAGGAAGATGTTCAGAGTTCCACCAGGCGCCCTCCTGCCAGAGGGGGGCGTGCTGGCTCTCGGGACGACTGAACCCCAACCTATCCCGACCTATGACGACACCCAGCGTCGTCGCGGTAGCCTGTACCTGCTTTCCGGTGATCCACCGACGATTCGCGACTCAATCAAGTTCTTGTCATCAGCCGACTCGTCGGCTGGGGGAGTCGCTGAAATGATGTTGGACGCTGCTGGAAGGTATCTGTACTTCACGACGTTTAGCTCGTACATCCACAAGTATGATCTTGAGACGAGGACATACGCCGGCTCTTTGAAACTTCCGATCTTTGGTCCGCTAGCGATCTCGCCGGATGGAGCCTCCGTTTACGTGATTGATGGAACGCAAACAATTGATAATCCTGGATCTGGATTCATGTACGTTTGCGACAGTGCACTGACTGCCGCGCAGGAGATTGATCTCAACAGTGCGTCAAGAGAAGGTCTTGCCCCACAGCTAAATGCAGTCGCGGTCAGTCAGGATGGCCTGCTTGTTTATGTGGGTGCCGGAACCTCGTCCCGCGGCCCCCTGTATGGAGTTCAGCACGGCTCCATCATTGTGGTCGATGCTCAAGAGAAAGCCGTCAAGCGAGTATTTCCTCTCACCACGTGGGGAGTACGAAGTATACTACCGCTTTAAGTATCCGGTCGTACGTTTTTTACTGTTCCAGACGCTTCCTGCAGAGCAAGTCGACGGACCCGATTGGTAGTTGCTCGTCACGTGGCGCTCGTGAAGCGCAGTAAGAATCCGGGCTTCGCCGGCATCGACAACGAGCTGTACGTGCAGGACAACACGTGGATGTTGTTCGGCGATGCGAAGGCCGTGCTCGCCGACCTCGTGAAGCAGTTCGGGGGTGGCGGTATACACTGACTTCCGCCACCCCCTTTCCACGATTGGATGTTCGCGCCGGACTAGCGGCAGACCGTGGGATCCGCCACGCAATAGGGATTCGCCAGCAATTCGATCTGGGTGATCGGGAAGAAGGTGCCCGGTTCAGACACGGCTTCGGCGAGGGGCGTCGTTGTTTGCCACTGATCGGCGCGCTCGCCGAAGCGATACAAATCGTGCAACCGGCGACCCTGTAAGAACAGATTGGCCCTGCGCTCGTAGGTCAGCATGGCGAGGGGCCGCGGGTGCGCGGCGTTCGCGGGGTCGTACGCCGGAAGACCGTTGAGCGCGCGCACCGCATTGATGTTCACGGCAAACTGCCCTGTTGCGCCGAGCGTGTCACCAGCGGCGAGACCGGCCTCCGCCAGCATGAGGTAGAGCTCGCGAGCCGATACAACGGTGAGCGGCCCGTAGAGTTGCGTTGCCGACGTGCCCTTGAACTCGCTTGCAGCGCGTCGCAACTCTGGATCGACGAGACCCGTGAGGGGGTCCTTCAGAGTGTCCTTGGTTGATGCCTTGATGTACGCGTCCCCGACGCGCATTTCCTGCCGCGAATTCACCCAAGCCCCCAAGTAGTTGTCGATAGTCGTGCTGCTATAGGCGAAGCGATACTTCCAGTCGACGGTGGCAAGCACGAGCGCCGCCGCGGCGTCGGCGTTGGCAGCCGGGTCGCTGACAATCCCGCTTCCCCCGTTGGGCACGCCGGGCCCGGCGGGATGCAGTTTGGCCCAGACCGCCTTCGCATGTTCGGACCGTGCCCGCTGGGCCGTGAGCGCCAACTGCAGACTCTTGTTACCCGTCGCTTGCGCGATGGCGAGCCCGGCCGTCGTGTAGGCGATGGCAACGGTATAGGTGGAATCCATCTTACTGCGGCCCAGCGGCGGTGCGGCATTGCGCCGGTCGGAGCCGATGGGGAAGTTGTTGAACATGTCGCCGATCATCGTGTACGCGATTGCGGCATACAGATAGGCGCGCGCCAGGTCATCGCGGTTCTTCAAGGTCCCTGCGGAATCGAAGGCAGACAGTTGCTTGATGGCGAAATCCGACATCCAACGAGCCCTGCCGATGAACGGGAAGGCGGCATCGGTGAATTCGTTGGTCGGGTTCGTCATATTGCCAACGTCCAGCTCGCGGAACCCATCGCGCGAGCCGATCCATGTCAGCTCATCAGATGCGGTGCTGTACTCCAGCAAAATCGCGCCCCAGCCATACGCAACGGTGGCCAGTGCGCCATTGGCAATGGCAGGAGCGGCCGCCGGATTGTTGAGATCATTGGCGTTGACGTTATTCGGGTTTTTTACATCGAGCAGGCTGCTGCACGCTGTCAGAATTCCCAGTAATAACGCAGCGGCGAGGCTGCGCACGCCGCTATAGGCGAGTGACGATTTCATGCGGTTCATTGTCTCTCTCCTTTCCGTGGCGGCGTTAGAAGCCGAGGCGCACAGTGAAGGTGAAGCGGCGCGGCAACGCGAAGCCGAATGCGTCGATCGCCTGACCGAAGTTCTGATCGATGCCGCCGAGATCAGGTCTCGCCCCCCCTCGACCGTATTCGTTGGTCTCGGGATCGATGCCCGTGTAAGGTGTCCAGAGCGCCAAATTGCGTCCGGCTGCTGTGATCGACATATGGCTGAACCCGAATCTTTCAGCGTACGAAGCCGGCACGTTGTAGGTCAGGCTCAACTCGCGGAAGCGGAGAAACTTACCGTTCTCATTTTGATTGAGACCATCGTAGGGCGACAACGCTTTGAGCTCGTATGCCCATTGGCGAGACGCGGCAAGCCGCTCTTGCGGCGCGCTCGCTGGATTCAACATGGTAGCTTCTACTTGCGCCGCGCGCGTCAGATTGCGCCCGATCACCGGGTTCGATTTTCGGAAGGCGTCCGTCAGGTTCGTGATTGTGTAATTGCCAAATTTGTATTCGAACAACGCGCCAAGCTCGAAATTCCGCAGCACGGTCGCGTTCATTCCAAACGTTCCTTGCCAGTCGGGAGTCGATTTTCCGAGGTAGTGATCGAGAGGGTCTCCGTTCCCGTTCTCATCCACCAGCAGCGGGTTGAGCAGGTTGAGCGAGCGTGGCACCGCGAAATACGCCAGGAGCTCGGCGTCCGTATCGGGTTTGCCGTCGGGCGTCCCGGACGGACCCGTGACGTCGTAGGGATTCTCCCCGGGGTTCAGGCAGCGGTACGTTGCTCCAGCCGGTCGAGCGCTACACGGCCCGGGGAGCTTGGCGCCGAACAGTGCGCCAACAGAATAGCCTTCCTTTACAAAATTGCGGTACCGTGGATAACTGCCGCCTACCTTCAGCGGGGGAGCCCCGCCCAGCTTGGTGACGAATGCCCACATCCACGTGGCGTTCGCGAAAAGCTTCAGGGAGAGGTTGCGAGCGCTGACCGGCAGGAACGAGGCGATGATGTCGTACCCACCGGACTTGATCTCACCGACGTTCGACAGCTGAAGGTTGGGAAAGCCGCCTGAGGTTGCATACTGGCGGACGTAGAGCGCATCCCGAGTGCGGCGGCGCCAATACGTGATGTCCAAGGAGGCCCGGTCGTTCAGTGCGCCAATCTCTGTCCCGAGCTCCCACTCAGTACTCACTTCGGGTTTGAGAGCGGGGTTTCCGAGATTATTCGGTGCAAGACCGGGACCCACCTCCGAACCGAGCGGAGAAAAGGTGGTGAACTTGTCGAAGGCGCCGGGCTGGAGCCCCGATTGTCCGATTGCGCCGCGTACGCGGAAAGTCGAGAGTCGGGACGTAAGGTGTGAGCCCGCCCAACCTGGCAGGAGACTCGGTTGCAACGAGAGGCTGGCTTTCGGATAGAAAACGCCTTTGGATGTCTTGCCGAAAGCGCTGTTCCGGTCGTACCGGCCTCCTACCGTCAGAAATGCGTAATCGCGGAAGCCCAACTGCTCCTGCCCGAACACACCCGCATTCACGGTCTGCAGGGCGCGCTCGAACGCGTTTTGATTGAAGCCGGCGCTCGTGACCTCGAGACCCGGTCCGGGGAAAACACCGCCGAAGCTGCCCTCATCTTCGAGTTTCGTAATGAACCCCTGTCCTCCGACCACAGCGGTCGAGGACCAGTCTGGGCCAAACGAGCGCTTCCACGTTGTCTTGCCCTCCGCAGTCACAATGCGCTGGGTCCGGTTATCCACGACCTTGCTTCCTCCCGGTGCGACCAACGTGAAGCCATCGACGTCGTTGTCGAACGCGCGAAAGCCCTGACTCAGTTGGCTCGACATGTCAACGCCAAGAGTGCCTTCAACGGCGAGTGAGGGGAGTGCCTGATAACTCGCGTTGATGCTGCCGATGAAGTGCTTGGTATCCTGTTTGTTGGTGCGCTGCATGTCTTCACGCACCGTTCCAAAGGACGCGACGCCCGTAGGATTGCCGGGCCCGGTGCAGCCGCCTCTTCCATCTGGCTGCGATGATGCCCGCACGGTCACGCAGCTCGCCTGCTCGGGGTGACTGAAGATCGCGTTGGTGAGCGGTGCGTAGATGTTGTTGTTGTTCGTCGGCGTCTCGTGGTGGGCATCGGTGTATCCAGTCGTGACGCGCACCTTGATCCGGTCTGTCGGCAGAAGATCCAGTGATGCCGTTGCCTGTGCCTTGCGATCGATGTCGGCGGCCGGTCCGAGATTCGAGCCGCCAAACGGCCCGTTCTCGGTGAAATAGCGTCCGTTCACGTAATAGGTGACGCCGGTATTACCGCCGCTCACCGAACCCGAGTACGCCCCCGTGTATCCCGTTTCGAAGAGTCCTTGCACAAAGTTGCGCTCGAACACCTCGAACGGTCGAATGGTCGTGCCGTAGAACTGACTCAGGCGATCGGCCACCGGTAGCTTTGTCTGGCACGGCAACGTGTCGTTGCCCGCTGCGACGCAGCTCTGCCACGTATCCCAGCGCGCGAACCCCGCCTCCGCGGGATAGCGCGACAGCGGATACCGCGAAAGACCCTGTTCGCTCATGAAATCCCACCGCGGCGCGCCGCGCGCACCCTTCTTCGTGAAGATCTGAATAACCCCGGCGGATGCTTCGGTCCCGTACAGCGTCGTCGCCGCCGCGCCCTTCAGCACTTCGATGTGGTCGATCGCTTCCGGATTGATGTCGTCGAGTCGCGAGGGTGTGCCCCCTCCCCCGGTACCGACGTTGTCCCCGAACCCGCCGCTGCGATCAACCCGCACACCATCGACATAGACCACCGGCTCATTCGCCTGCGTCAGGCTTGCCGCGCCGCGAATGCGAATCTGCGCGCCTTCGCCGGTCAGGCCGCCGGAAGGGAGGACGGCAATCGCAGGATCTCGTCCGGCGAGCTGCTCGGATAGGCTACTTGTAGGTGCGTTGCGCAAACTCCCAGCGTCGATTGTCGTCACCGTGTTGCCGAGTTTGCGCTTTTCGGTCTCGGCTCCCGCTCCAGTAACCACCACGACGTCGAGCGCCACGGCCGCCTGACGAAGCTCGAAGTTCACCTCGACCGCCTGACCGGCGGATACGGTCGCTTTCTGCACTTCGGTTGCAAATCCCACGCGCCGCGTTCGGACCACAACGTCGCCGGCCCGCACGCTGAACTGATACCGTCCGTCCGCGCCGGTGAGCGTACCGAGCTCGGTGCCCGCGACGTAGACCTGAACCCCATCCAGGGGTCGCTTGGTGAGTGCATCGCTGATCGTGCCGCGAATCGTTCCGGTCCCCTGAGCGACGGCGCCATTCGCAAAGAGGAATGCGGCGAGCACGACGGTTCCCGCGGTTCGCGCGGGGGTGGAAATAGGACATGACGTTCGCATGGTCTCTCCTGCGATCGCACCCTGCAACAATGGGTCAGCCAGCCCCATTGCTGCGCAAGCGATCCAATCCGCCGTTGTGGGACGGCGAAGCGCGACCGAGGACGGCGGGGACTCGGTCACGTGAGATATCAATGAGGTTGGAGGAAGGGCAGCCAACCGTCAAGGCCGCCGTACTTGCGGTGTCATCGCGCGGACGACAGTGTCCTTCCATGGTTTTTCCCCCCCCGCGTTGCTACCAGCTGTGTGTCATCGTCGCCACAGCGGGATGCCACGAGTCCACCGCCCCGGCGAAATCTCCAATACCTCTGCTGGTTGCCGGGCAGCTTGGGCTTCGGTCAGTCAGTGCCGGCGCCCTTCATACCTGCGGCATTGCGGGCTCGGGAACGGCATACTGCTGGGGCTGGAACCGCGATGGAGAATTGGGGGATGGATCAGTCAGCGATCGTCTCACACCCGTCGCAGTGACAGGCTCAAGCGGGTTTTTTGATCTCAGCGCCGGGGGTGGGCATACGTGCGCGGTAAGCGATAGTGGCGCCTCATGTTGGGGCTTCAATCTGAGCGGACAATTGGGGGATGGTTCGACACTGACGCGCAGGACCCCCACCCCCGTCACGGGTGGTTCCGATTTCGTGTTCATCGCAAGCGGCGGCGCTTACACCTGCGGCATACGGACTGATAGCAGCGCGGCCTGCTGGGGATTCGGCTCCTACGGTCAACTCGGGACCGGAGACCGGCAGGACCGCCACTCACCAACGATGGTGCTCGGCGGGCTCAGGTTTCTGACGGTGAGCACCGGGAGCTTTCACACCTGCGGACTAGCCTCTGATAGCACGGCGTTCTGCTGGGGATTGAACGATCACGGTCAGTTGGGGGATTCGATTGCCGACACAACTCGACCGGCTGCGGTGCGCGGCGGCATCAAATTCGCGATGATCGCTGTAGGTTCCCTGCATAGTTGCGGCCTGACCTCTGCGGGAGCGGCGTATTGTTGGGGAAGCAATGAGCTTGGCCAGCTCGGCGATTCGCTCGAGCTCCAGACGAGTATTCCCAACGCCGTGACTGGGGCACAGACATTCGTGCGACTCACCGCGGGCGGATCGCACACCTGCGGCATCAGCTCCGACGGGAATGCATGGTGTTGGGGCTCGGACGTGAACGCTCAGCTTGGAAGCCCGCCAACGCACACCTGTGCCACGGCCGGCGTCGGCGGTCCATGCAGTCCGATTCCGCAGCGAGTACAAGGTGGCTATACCTTCTCGACGATCAGCGCCGGTGCACAACATACCTGCGCGATCACGGTGGACCACGATACATACTGTTGGGGACTCAATAGCTTCGGCCAGCTCGGCAACGACTCGAGGTCTTCCAGTCCGTGACTCACGCACCGCTCATCCGCATCGCAATCTCTTTGCCCTCGTTGCTGCTGCTCTGTAGCTGTGTCAGCTATCGAGAGCTCGGGACTTTGACACCTGCGCGGGGGTCCGAAGTGGTGGCGACGCTTGCGCAGCCCCTGGCGATCCCACTCGAGGAAGTGACCGTGCGAGAGGTGAACGTTGCTAGCGGGCGAGTGATCTACGCGGACGACGATTCACTCGTGCTCGTGGTGCAGCAGTTCAATGCGACTTCCGGCGCGCATTATCCCGGTCTTGGCACGCAGATCACGATTGAGCGTGATCGAATCGCGACATTGCGACAGCGAAGGGCAGCGACTGCTCGCACCGCTCTCCTCTTTGGTCTGGGTGCCGGAGCGCTCGTGGCGATCGTAACGTCCGTAGGACCGTTGTTCGGTAGCGGTTCGAATGGACCTCCGGAGCCACCGCCGCAGCCGTAGATAGACGAGAACGGTCCACCGAAGCCCCAGCCTTAGCGCTTCCAGCTGTTGTTGTCCCGCGCGATATCCGGATATATCCGGCGCGGATCGATCACCACACTCGACAGACGCTTTGCGGTCGCCACGCGATACGTGAAGCGGGTGCCGAGGTCCCACATCTCGACCGGCAGGTTGCGCGTCTCGGTCGTGTTGTCGGCGTACCGCAGCTCCAACGCGACCGGCAACACCATCTGACCGCGGTTGGAGAGATACACGAAGGTCGTGTCGCCCGTGGCGCGCACGGAGTCCACCGCCTGATCGAGCCGCGCCGTCGTGTAGATCCAGCCGCGCCAGAACCAGTCGAGATCGCGGCCGGTCGCGTTGCCCATCGTGCGGAAAAAGTCCGCCGGCTGCGGATGCTTGTTCTTCCAGCGGCGCACGTATTCCCGAAGGGCGCGATCGAATTCCTCCCGGCCCACTACTGCGTCCCGCAAAACCGATAGCATCAGCGCCGGCTTCTGGTACGCGGTCCAGTACAGCTCGCGCACCTCGTCCGGTTTGGTGATCATCGGCTGCTCGCTGCCGGGAATGGCCGTCCCCGCGTAGGCGCCGAGCAGTTCGCGCCGCACCGTGTCGCCGTATGCCGTGCCCTTGAAGAACGCCTCGGCCGCGTCGTAGTCGGCGAACGTATTGAAGCCTTCATCCATCCAGGGATAGCGCCGCTCATCGGAGCCGACCTGCATCGGAAACCACTGATGGCCGAGCTCGTGCATGAGCACCCAGTACTGGTCCTCGCGCTTCTGCAGTGAGGGACAGAAGATCACCATCGGATACTCCATCCCCTCGACCAGCCCTTCGATTGCCGAGATTTGCGGCCACGGGTATTGGCCCAGCGCGCCCGAAAAATGCCGGAGCGCAAATCGCAGCATGTTGTTCGATTCCTCCCATGGCGTCGCGTCCGGATGGTAGAACGTCTGCACGAGCGTGCCATTCCAGACGCTCGCGTCCCAGCGCATTCCCGAGCCGGTGGCCCAGGCGAAGTCGCGGACAGCGCTCGCCGTGAAGCGCCACGTCTTCGTCCCGGGAACGCGGCGTGTCGCGTTCGCCACCGCCTCCTGCCGCGTGATGACCTGTACCACTTGCCCGGGCGTCGCAAACGCCCGAGCGACGCGCGAGCCCTCTTGCGCCGTGCGCACAACCGAGGGATTGGCGAGCATGCCGGTCGCCGTCAACTGAAATCCGGCGGGCACGGTGAGGCTGACGTCGAAATCGCCGTACTCGAGATAGAACTCGCCGGCGCCGAGAAATGGCAGCGTATTCCAGCCATGGACGTCGTCGTAGACCGCCATGCGCGGGTACCACTGCCCGAGCTCATAGAACCGCGAACCGACGCGGCCCATCCGTCCGCCGCCATAGGGCGGAATGGGGAAATGCCAGGCGATGTCGAACGTAATGCTCACATCGGGACCGAGCGGCCGCGGCAGCTCGACGCGCATCATCGTCCCGAAAACCTTGGTCGTGAGCGATCGTGCACCTACCGCGAAGCGGTCCACCGTGATCCCGCCGACGAATCCCTTGCCGCTGAAGTCGAAGACGACGCCGCCCGCAAAGCGCAGCGGCGGCTGATTCAAGACGCCCGAAATCGAACCGGGGGCAAACAGGTTCTGATCGAGCTGGACCCAGACGTAATCGAGCGTCTCGGGCGAGCGATTGACGTAGTAGATCCGTCCTTTGCCGCGCAGGATGTTCGTTCCCGTGTCGAGCGTCGCCTCGAGCGTGTAATCGGCGCGCTGCTGCCAGTAGCGTGGACCCGGTGCGCCCGCCGCGCTGCGCACGGGCGTCGCGGGTGGCAGCGCCAACGCGCGAAACGGCGAGCTGTCGACAATCGATTGTTGGATCGCCAGCGTAGTGACGGTGAGCAACGCAAGCATTCGGTTTCTCCTGACGAATGTCGTCGGTCGTCAGTCATCGGTCATCGGATTACCGACAACCGATAACCGACGACCGACTACAGAATCATTCCCGCCGCACGGTGCGCAATCGCCATCACGGTGAGCATGGGATTCACTCCGGACGCGCTCGGGAAGGTGCTCGCGTCCGCAACATACAGGCCTCGTATACCCCAAACACGATTTTCGGCGTCCACCACCGAGGTGCGGGCACGGGCGCCCATGCGGCAGGACGCCATCTGATGGAACGTGACGAGCAGCAGCTCATTCGGTCCCCAACCCGCACGATCCACGCGTCTGAGCCAATCGTCGCGCGCGTGCCGCGCACTCACGCCCACACCCGGACGGTAAGTGACGGTCCGGGCAACCGGCAGCCAGATCTCCCGCGCTCCGGCCGCTTCCAGCACTTCGGCGGCGCCCGCAATGGCGCGCCGCAGGTGCTTGCGATCGTAGCGGGACAGCCGGTAGTCCACGACCGGCGTGCCGCCGTCCCGATCGACGGTCACGCGGCCGCCGAAGCGATCGCGCAACAGAATCCCGATCAGCGCCGTCCGTGGCAGCTTCGCCATCCGGTCGCGATGCTGTGCCGCGGATTCCCATGGCGCCGCGAGCGCCTGCAGCGACGGATGCAGGGGGGCGGTTTCGAACTTGAATCCGTATCCACTGTCGAGATCAGCGAATTGATCGGAGTAATGCGCCTGGATCGTGCCGGTCCACGGCTGCACCTCTTCATCCATGTCTGCCAGCACGGCGGTTGCGGGGTGCAGGGCGAGATGCCGGCCGAGCGCGGGCAGACTCACGCCGGAGCGTAGCAGCAGGGCGGGTGAGTGCACCGAGCCCGCCGCTACGATCACCGCCCGCGCGCGCACCGTCACGGCGTGTTGGCCGACGCGGGCCTCGACGCCGGTGGCGACTCCGCCGGCGATCGTCACTTGCCGCACATCGCAATTCGTCACGATGCGCGCGCCGCGCGCGGCCGCGTCCTGGAGATAGGTGATCAACGTCGATTGCTTCGCGCCGTGGCGGCATCCCATACCGCAGTAGCCGCACGAATCGTCTTGCGGGCACCCCCGCACGTCGCGCGGCAGCAATCCATGATGCCACCCCAGTCGCTCGAGGCCCCGGATGAGCACTTGGTCGCGCCCCGACGGTCTGGCGTGGTCGGTGTTGACCCCGATGCGCTGCGCGACGGCGGCGAGCGAACGCGTGAATTCCGCACCTTCGAAGTGTGGCAGCGCGTGGCGCTGCGCCCACTCGTGGCGAACAGCGTCGGGAGTTGGAAAGCTGGTCGTGTAGTTGATCACCGTGCCGCCGCCGAGCGTCGATCCCTGTAGCACCACGAGGCCAAGGTCGCGCGTCGCGAGCAGGCCACCGGCGTCGTACATGGTGGCGAGCGCCTCGCCTTCCTGATGGGTGAAGTCGGCTTCGTTGCGGTAGCCGCCCTTCTCGAGCACGATGACGTCCTTCCCGGCGGCCGTCAGCTCGGCGGCGACGACACCACCGCCGGCGCCCGAGCCGACGACGACCGCGTCGCAGCTGAGCGTCGTGTCGGCGGTGATCGTCACGGGACGGATCGGCTTGGGCGTCTTCGGCGGAGGGCTCAGCGGCCCGGGATATCCGATGGCGCGCGCGACACCGGGCGTCGTGTAGTGGACGACCGTCGTGAGCCGCTTGAGTGCCTGAAAGGCTTTGCGGCGCTGCGGAATCGCGCTCGTGGCCCAGCTGCGCAGGCACCGTTCCCGCTGCGACGGCGACATCCGCGTGAAGGGTTTGGGAATCCCGCTCAGCAGCAGGTTCACCGCGGCGACGTCGAGCAGCCGCAGCAGGAGGTCCAGCTCCGCGCGATCGGCAACGCGGGGCAGCGTGGCGATCTTCTGCGCGACCCGATCGCCCAAGTCCGGCGGCACCCTGCCCGCCCCATCCGCGACGAGCGTCGCTGCGACGGCACGCAGGACGTCTCGCGCGGCGGGCGACAGGGTCAACGCACCTGGACGAACGTCAGCTTGAAGCCGTCAGGGTCCGTGATCATGAAGACGCGGTCGCCCCACGGCATGTCCTGGGGCTCCTGGTCGAGGTTGCCCCCGCGCGCCTTGATTTCGGCGGCCAACTTGTCCAGGTCCTGCGCGGTGTGACACCACACCCGGGTCCCGAGTCCCTTTTCCCGGTCCCGCCCTTTCTTGAAATCATCCTGGCCAAGCATGAACGTCACGGCTCCCGCGTGGATTTCGCATCCCGCCAGCGTGCCGTTCTCCCGCCATTCGTCGCCGATCACGAACCCCAGCACGTCGCGATAGAACGCGATGCTGCGTTGCAGATCGGTCGTCGTGAATGAGGGCGTGAGGTGGCGCAGCCGCAACGTTTCCGGCTGTCGCCGTGCGCCCAACCGGGGGGGGGAGACGCGTGCTTTGGGTTTCTTGGTCGCCATCGGTTTAGCTCCAAAAACTCGGGGTCTCAAAGCGTAGCGAACCGCCGGGCGTCTCGCCAGATTCCCCGGTCACCCTAACCCATTGGAGCAGTCGATCATGGCGACCAGCAACGCCGTCGCGATTTGGGAAGGCAAGCTGAAGGATGGCAAGGGGAGCTTCAAGGCCCAGAGCGGGGTCTTCAGCGGCTCCTTCAGTTTCGGCACCCGCTTCGAGGGCAAGAAAGGATCCAACCCCGAGGAGCTGATCGCCGCGGCCCACGCCGGCTGCTTCAGTATGGCGCTGTCGTCCGCCCTCGAGAAGGCGGGCCATCCGGCCACGCGTATTGAAACGCGCGCGGCGGTCTCGCTCGAAACGGTGGACGGCGCGCCCAAAATCACGCGCAGCGTGCTCGATGTTCGTGGCAAGGTGGACGGCGTGGATCAGGCGGCGTTCCAGCAAGCCGCCGAGGGCGCCAAGAAGAATTGCCCCGTCTCGAAAGCGTTGCAGGGCAACGTCGAAATCACGCTGGAGGCAAAGCTGGTCTGACCCGCTGCAGCAGGACCAGCCCGACGACAAAGAATACGCCGATCGCGGCGACCGCCGCGCGCTGGTTGCCGGTCAGGTAGGACACCGCACCGAAGACCAGCGGACCGAGAATCGCGGAGGACTTCCCGCACAGGGCATAGAATCCGAACAATTCGGATTCCTTGCCTGCGGGAATCAGCGACGCCATCAACGCCCGGCTTGCCGCCTGAATCGAGCCGAGTCCCAGGCCGGCAGTCACCGCGACCGCGACGAACATCGACTTGGTCTGAGCGAAGTAGGCGCTCACCGAGACGCCAATCCACAGCAGCAGCGTCAATCTGATCACCGACTTCGCACCCCAGCGGTCGGTGGGGCGCGCCAACAGCAGCGCGCCAACGAGCGCGGAGCATTGGACGGCCAAAAACAGCTTGATGACCTCGGGGGTCGAGAACTTGAGCGTCGTCGCGGCATAGATGCCCGAGAAGACGATCGTCGTCTCGACGCCGTCGAAGTAGAGGAAATAGGCGAGCAGAAACCGCCGCAGCGGCTGATTGCCGAGCACATCGCGGACGATGCGCACGAGGTTGACCTGCTTCTCGGGCTGCGCGCGGTCGGCGGGCATGGCCAGGAAGGCGGGAATCGAAAACACGGCGAAGAAGGCCGCGACCAGCAGCCACAGCAGGTTGAACTGGCGGGTGGTGACGAGCGGCAAGGCGACGACCAGTCCCACGATCGACCCGAGATATCCGATCGCGAAGCCGAGGCCGGAGACCGTTCCCAGCCGGTCGGCCGGCGCGATGTCGGGCAGGTACGCGTTATAGTAGATCTGCGAGCTCTCGAAGGCGAAATTCGCCAGCGCGATCAGCGCGAACCCCTGCAGCACCATTCCCGGCACGAGCGTGGTGAAGAGCGCGATGCAGCCGATGCAGAGCGCGGTGAAGGCGATGAAGAAGCGTTTGCGCCGCCCCGCGCGGTCGGCCAGCGCGCCGAGCACCGGTCCGGTCAGCACGACGAGCAGCAGCGACATCGAGATGGCGCGGCCCCACCAGAGATCGCCCAATCCGTGCTCGTTGCCGACGATGTGAGTGGCGTAGTAGACGCCGAATACGGTGGCGACGATCACCGCGGAGTAGGCGGAGTTTGCGAAATCGAAGAGGCACCAGGCGAGGATGCGCTTCACGGCCGGCAAAATGGCGCGGCGCAGATGGGGCCGCTAGCTTGGACGCGTGCCCTGGATGGTCTACCTGCTCCGCTGCCGCGGCGGCTCCCTGTACACCGGCATCACCAATGACCTGCCGCGGCGCCTCGAGTCCCACCGCCGGGGCAAAGCGAGCGCCTACACGCGCTCGCGGCGCCCCGTGTCGCTCGCCTACCAGGAAGTCGTGCCCGACCGGGGCAGCGCGCTGAAGCGCGAGGCCGCGATCCGGCGGCTTTCGCGCGCCCAAAAGGTCGCGTTGTGCGGCGCCGGGACGTAAGCCTCGCCGCCATCGCGGTGGTCGTTGCCGGGTTGTGTGTGTGGGCCGCTTTTTGGCAGCTCGACCGGCTCCGCCAGCGGCGTAGGCACAACGCCGCGCTCGCGGCGCGACTGGCTTTGCCACCGCTCGAGGCACGCAGCCGAAGCCTCACCGCGGACAGCGCGAAGCAGCGCCGCGTCACCGCCAAGGGCGTCTACGATTTCAGCGCTGAGCGCACCTGGGTCGGTCGCAGCTTCGAAGGCACGCCCGGCGTCGCGCTCATCACGCCGCTGCGCCTCGCGGACGGGTCAGTGGTGCTGGTCGATCGCGGCTGGGCGCCTTCCCCTGACGCCTTCCACGTCGATCATCGGCTCTATCGGGAACCAGATACGGCGACCGTGACAGGAATCGCGCTGATCCCTCCCCGCGGCCGCGGCGACGTCAGTGTAGCGGGGTTTCTGCCATTCGTCATTCAGCTCGAGACGCCTGATCCGGCGGCGGGACTACCGCGGCGCTGGCCGCTGCCCGCGCTCGACAACGGCCCGCATCTCTCCTACGCCGTGCAGTGGTTCAGCTTTGCGTTGATCGCGCTGGTGGGGACTGCTGTATTGATTCGTAAAGGTCGTTGAGCAGCTCGCCGCCTCGTTCGATCCGCGCCTCGTCGCGCGGGTGGCGCTTGACGATCCCGGCGATCAATTGCGCGAACCCCGGCGTCTCGTCGCGTCCATACTTCCCATCCTTCACGTCCACGTCGTGGACCATCTCGGCGATCGCGCGCAACGCGCCGTCCTGCTCCAGCCCGAAACGCTGCAGCAGCACCTCGAACGTGCAGCGGTCCCCCTCATGGGTATAGTCGCCTTCGAACATGTCGAACGTGACCGCGCCTTCCCGCGCTTCGCCGAAGGCAAAACGGGCTCGCGGGTCGATGAAGCGCTTGATCAACCAGGCGCTGGCGATGCGATCCACGTGGACATCGGGCCGTGTGATCCAAGTCTGTCTCACCGGTGCGCGCTCCCGCTTGCCGCCCTTGGTGCTGCGGCTCTTGAGCTTGGCGACTGCCGCCTCCGCGGCCTTGCGTCCGCCGCCGCCGAAATGATCGAGCTCCGTGATGTCACGGAGCCGGCGCTCGAGCCGCGCGGCATCGGAGGGTGATTCGACCTTCTCGGCGGCGCGCGACAGCTCCTCGTAATCAGCGTCGCGCGCCGCCCGGAACAGCGACTCGACCTGCGCGTCGGAAAGGCCGTCCACGAACGCCGCGCGACACACCGATGCCTCCCCCCCGCCTGCGCTGATTTCCTTGCGGAGCCACTGGAAGTCCTCGCTCGCCTGCGCGGTGAAGGGCAGGGCATATACGGAATTCTTGATCGCGACCGCGCCGAGACCCTGCAAGCGCCGCCAGATCTTAACGCGGAAATAGTCGGGCTTCGGAGGAAGCTGATGGATGAGCAGCAGCCACCGTCCGTCTTTCATGGCCAGAAGCTCCGGACCGAGGAGTCGGCCCCGAGCTCACCTGTGATCGGGTTGAAGAACTGCGCCTCGCGCCACCAGGGCCCGCCATAACCTTGTCACGATTGTATCCATCTAGTGATTCAATTGTATCATCGCACTTAGCTACCTGGCAAGGCCCCTGGACGTCCCGAATTCAGAATGGAGGGGATTAAGCCGGTAGAACTACCGTTTTGGCCTGAGTTTAGCGATATTGCCCGACCCCCAAAACGGCCAAAAAGGAGCCTCCATGGCGGCAGCCCTCCCCCTGAAGCGCCCCGTCAGAGTCGGAGAACTGGTACGGCGCCGGTTGCGCGAATTGAAGCGCACGCCGCGCGAGCTGGCGGATGCGGTTCAGGTGTCTGAGATCTATATCGCTGACCTCGTCGCCGGACGGCGGCGTCCGCCGGCCCCAGGCCGGATGGACGTGTACGCCCCGATGACCAAGTTCCTCAAGCTCCATCGGAACGACCTCCCCACGTGCGCCAAGGCGGAGCGGGACGGCGAGACCAAGAGCAAGCGCCGGCCGCATCCGGAGATCCGGCGCCAGTTCCTGGCGCTGTGCCTGGATCCGGCCCGGGCCCGAGTCCTCGCGCGGCGGCTGGGTCGCAAGGATGGGGTGACCCTCGAGCGCGTGATCGTGGGCCGCCTGCTGGAAGTGGCCCAGGGGTTCGTGCGGCGCCAGCTCGATGACGATGTGGGGATCCGCATCGCCGCGAGCCGCGACGGTTGCACTTACCTCGAGATGCGCATGAAGCTGATGGAGTTCCTCGACGCGACCCCCGAAGGGCTCACGCCCGACGACGGTGAGGAATTCGTGCGGCCGCGCATCGCCGGCTGGGACATCGATTTCGACACCCACGCCATGCGGATCGTGCTCCGGTCGCAGGATCCGGCACCGCGGCAGGTGCGGGCGTTGAGTATTTGACGGTAAGAGACGGTAAAGGACGGTAAAGGACGGTAAGGGTCTTACCCTTACCGTCTCTTTTTATACCGTCTCTTACCGTCCTTTACCGCCGCTTTTATTTTCAAGCCGCTCACGCACGCCGTCGGTCTTCCATCCGGAGCCTCCATGTTTTCCCTGCTTGTCGCCCTGGCGTTGGCCGTACAGCAGCCGCCCCCGCCGCCCCCGCAGGACACCACGAAACGCGATACCACGAAGGCCAAGCTCGACTCGCTGCCGCTGAAGATGGCGCGGACGGTGAGCTTCGAGACGTCGGAAGGCACGTGGATCTCCCTCGACGTCTCGCCCGATGGCAGGACGATCGTGTTCGAGCTGCTCGGCGATCTCTACACCATGCCGATCGCCGGTGGGGCGGCAACGCGGATCAGCTCCGGTCCCGCCTTTGATTCGCAGCCACGCTGGTCGCCTGATGGCAAGCGCATCGTCTTCCTGTCCGATCGCAGCGGCGCGGAAAACATCTGGCTCTGCGATCCCGACGGCTCACACAGCAAAGCGCTGACGAAGGGCACCAACAACCTCTATGCGTCCCCCGACTGGACGCCGGACGGCAATTACATCGTCGTCTCCCGCACGAGCGGCGTGCTGGGCAGCGTCTATGAGCTGTGGCTGATTCACAAGGACGGTGGATCGGGCGCGGCGATGCTGCGCGTGCAGGCCGGTCCCAACCAGCCGCCGCCGATGAACACGCTGGGCGCCGCCTTCGGGAAGGATCCGCGCTACATCTGGGTGTCGCGCCACCGGGGCGGCTTCGGCTACAACCTGCAATATCCGCTCTGGCAGCTCGCGATCTACGACCGGCAAACCGGCCGGCTCTTCACGCAGACGGACATGTACGGCAGCGCGATGCGTCCGCAGCTGTCATCGGACGGCAAATGGCTGATCTACGCGACGCGGTACGACGCCGAGACGGGGCTGCGGCTGCGTAACCTCGCCAGTGGCGACGAGAAGTGGCTCGTTTATCCGGTGACGCGCGACGACCAGGAATCGCGGTTCACCCGCGACCTCTATCCCGGATACGGGTTCACACCCGATAACCAGGCCATCATCGTCTCGTACGGCGGCAAGATTCACCGGGTGGCGGTGCCGTCGGGACAGGTGACCGACATTCCGTTCACGGCCAAAGTCGAGCAGCAGCTGGGGCCGATGGTGCACCTGCCGATTCGTGTCGACACGGCGCAGGTCCTCGTGCGGCAGATCCGCAACGCGTCCCCGTCGCCCGACGGCAGGCGGCTCGCGTTCAGCGCGCTCGACCGGCTCTACGTCATGGATCTTCCCAGCGGCACACCGCGTCGCCTGACAAACGACTCCGTGAAGGAACAGGTCCCTGCATGGTCGCCCGACGGCCTATGGCTGGCGTACGTGACGTGGACCGACGAGGGCGGCACCCTGAACAAGATCAGGGCCGATGGCCGTAGCCGCCCCGTTCGCCTCACGACGGATAGCGCGTTCTACGATACTCCGGTGTGGTCGCCGGACGGGGCGCGAATCGTCGTCGTGAAGGGACCACGCGCGCCCAGGACCGAGGAGCATTTCGCGCCCGGCTACGAAATCGACTGGGTGCCCGCCGCGGGCGGTCCGCTCACGAAGATTTCGCCGATCAATGCGTGGGGCCGGCCGCACTTCAGCCGCGATCCCAGCCGCATCTACCTCTATGAGGGCCCCGAGGGGCTCGTGTCGATGCGGTATGACGGGACCGATCGCCGGCAGCACATCCGGATCACGGGTTACACGTATCCCGGGCCCGGTGCGGAGCCCGATATCGCCGATGAGATCATCATCAGCCCCGACTCCGATCGCGTGCTGGCGCTCATCGACAACTACGTCTACATGGTGACCATGCCGGTGATCGGTGGACAGACGCCGGTCGTCAACATCTCGGATCCGTCTTCCGCGGCGTTCCCGGTGAAGCGGCTGACGATGATCGGCGGCGAATTCATCGGCTGGACGAACGGCGGGCGGCAGGGCTACTGGTCCGCGGGGCGCTCGCTCCTCAAGTGGGATCCTGTCGTCGCGGATTCGCTCGACAAGATCAAAGCGCGAACCGATTCCATCCACGCCGACTCGTTGAAGGGCGACGCCTTCAAGGCGCTCCCCGACTCCGTCCAGAAACGCATGCGCTCGCGAGCCGATTCGCTGTCCAAGCTCCCGGCCTACGAGCCGCAGCGGGTCGACGTCACGATCAATATCGCGCGGGACATCCCCCGCGGTACGGTGGTGCTCCGGGGCGCGCGGATCATCACGATGAAGGGTGATGAAGTCATCCAGAACGGCGATGTCGTCGTCAAGGACAACCGCATCGTCTCGGTCGGACCGTCCGGGTCGGCGCCGGCCGGTGCGCGGGTGATCGACGTGACGGGGAAGACGATCATCCCCGGATTCGTCGACGTGCACGCCCATCCCTGGCCCACCTGGGGCGTCCACGAGACGCAGGTGTGGAAGTATCTCGCCAATCTGGCGTGGGGTGTGACGACGACGCGGGATCCGCAAACGTCCACGACCGACGTGCTCACCTACTCGGACCTCGTGGAAACGGGAGAGATCCTCGGCCCGCGCATCTTCCACACCGGACCGGGCGTGTTCTGGAGCGAAGACTTCAAGAGCCTCGAAGACACGAAGCAAGCGTTGCGGCGCTACAGCGATTTCTATCACATCAATACGATCAAGATGTACATGACCGGCAACCGCAAGCAGCGGCAGTGGGTCATCATGGCGGCGAAAGAGCTCGGCCTGATGCCGACGATCGAAGGCGGGCTCGACTTCAAGATGAACCTCACGGCCGTCATCGACGGGTATCCCGGATCCGAGCACAGCTACCCGATCATGCCGCTGTACCAGGATGCGGTGCAGCTGATCGCGCAGTCGGGCATCACCTATACGCCCACACTGCTCGTCTCCTACGGCGGCCCCTGGAGCGAGAATTATTTCTACGAGCACAACGATATCCACGACAACCCGAAGGTGCGGCGCTTCATGCCGCACGATGAGATCGATCAGCGCGCCGAGCGGCGGTCGTGGTTCCGCGACAACCAGTACGTCTTCCCGCGCATCGCGGCAGCGGCGAATGCGATTCTCAAGACCGGGGGCCACATCGGCCTCGGTGGGCACGGCCAGATGGATGGGCTGGGCGATCATTGGGAGCTGTGGGCGATGGCGGCCGGCGGGATGGCGAATCACGACGTGCTGCGCGTTGCCACGATTCATGGCGCGAATGCCATCGGGATGGAGCAGGATCTGGGATCGCTCGAGCCCGGAAAACTGGCGGACTTGATCGTGCTCGATGCGAATCCGCTCGAGGATATCCATAACACGAACACGATTCGGTTTGTGATGAAGGACGGCAGGTTGTACGAGGGCGATACGCTCAACGAGGTGTGGCCTCGGCAACGGACGCTCCCGCGGATGTGGTGGTGGGGCACTGAACCTGCAAAGGCAGCTGAGAGTTTGCGCTAGGACCGGCGAAGACTAGGCCTCAGAGGCGCAGCGGGTTTCAGGAGTCAGCGACAGGACAACCCGTTGACTCAAGACTATTTACCGCGGTGCGTCTGTGGCCTCGTCGTTGCAGGGCCTATGTTTTCGGGCCCTGAATCGTTAGCTTTCCCCGCGTTAGGAACCGCGAGCTGGCATCCCGCAAGGACAGTCCCGCTCAGGGACTCCGTCGCTGAACACACGCACGGTTTTCTCCCCAGGTTCAAAAAACTGAAGCAACGTCCATGTCGAGATGAGATTGGCTCATCTCGGGACGTGCGTGTGATTTGCCTAGGCGTCTAAGCGTCTAGGCGTCTAGGAGATGTATGCCATTTGCAGCCCTGGGCCTAGCGCCCGAGCTCGTGCGCGCAGTCGCCGATGAAGGCTACGCGCAGCCAACCCCCATCCAGTCGGAAGCGATCCCGCTCGCGCTCGCGGGCCGTGATCTCATCGGTTCCGCGCAAACCGGCACCGGGAAGACCGCCGCGTTCGTGCTGCCCATTCTGCAGCGGCTCTCCAGCGGCAAGCGCGGCGTGCTGCGCGCGTTGATTCTCGTGCCCACCCGCGAGCTCGCCGAGCAGGTCGCCGCGAGTATCCGCGCGTATGGGCGCCACACCCATCTCAAGGGCGCCGCCGTCTATGGCGGCGTCGGGATGGAGCCGCAGACCCGCGCGCTGAAGCACGGGGTCGACATGGTCGTCGCCACACCGGGGCGCCTGCTCGATCACATGGAGCGCGGCCACGCCGATTTTTCACAGCTCGAGGTGCTGGTCCTCGACGAAGCCGACCGCATGCTGGATATGGGCTTCGCGCCCGACGTGCGGCGCATCCTGAACGCGCTGCCCGACGAGCGCCAGACGATGCTGTTTTCGGCCACGATCTCGCCGGAAGTCGATGCGCTCGCGCGGCGGGCGTTGAACGGCCATGCGTCGGTCGAGATCGGCCGCCGGGCGCAGACCGCCGAGGGGATCGAGCACGTCATCGTCGCGGTGGACAAGTTGCAGAAGCGCGGCGCGCTCGCGTCGATCCTCAAGGCCAAGCCGGCCGGGCAGACGCTGATCTTCACACGGACGAAGTACGGGGCGGACAAGCTCGTCACGTTCCTCAAGCGCGAGGGGATCTCGGCGAACGCGCTGCACGGCGACAAGGCGCAGAGCCAGCGCCAGCGGACGCTCGACCAGTTTCGCTCGGGGGCGGCTGAAAACCTCGTGGCGACCGATATCGCGGCGCGCGGCATCGACGTCGACGGCATCCGCATGGTCGTGAATTACGACGTGCCGCAGGACGCCGAGGTGTACGTCCACCGCGTGGGGCGCACCGCCCGCGCGGGCGCGCGCGGCCTGGCGCTGACGCTCATCTCACCGGATGAGTGGCTGCTGATGGCGGACGTCGAGCGGCTGATCGGGCAAAACTTCCCGCGGGAAGTGATTCCTGGCTTCGAGCCATCGGTGCCGCCACTCCAACCTCGATCCCGTGCGGTTGCAGAGCCAAAGCCCGAACGCTCGATGAGACCGCGGAGGGGTGGCAAACGGCGGTAAAGGGGCGTGGGGTAGGGGCGCAGCATTTACCGGCCTAGTCTTTGGTTTTTAGCGTCCGGATGAAGTTCGCCACGGGGGTCGCCGCCAGCGTCATCAAGCGGATGCTGCCGCGTGACGCCAGCTCCACCGAGACCCGGGCGATGGTCTCGTTGTCGGGGCACTCCACGATACTGACGAAGTCGTAGGGGCCGAGCACGGCGTATTGCGCGGTGACCTTGGCCCCGTACTTCTCGATCTCCTTGTTCACTTCCTGCAACCGCTTGGGGTTGGTCTTGAGCGCCTTGGCGCCCTCGTCCGTCAGGTTGGACAGCAGGACGTAGGTGGGCATGGGCCTCAGCTCCGTTTCTCGATAGCCACGTAATTGCGCGTGTCGGGACCGGTATACACCTGGCGCGGCCGGGCAATCTTCTGCTCCTTGTCGAGCAACATCTCCTGCCACTGCGCCAGCCACCCGGGCGTCCGGCCGATCGCGAACAGCACGGGGAAGATGTCCACCGGGAACTTCATCGCTTCGTAAATGATCCCCGAGTAGAAGTCGACGTTGGGATACAGTTTGCGGGAGACGAAATACTCCTCCTGCAGTGCGATGCGCTCCAGCTCGAGCGCGATGTCGATCAGCGGATTCTTGCCGGTCACGTCGAAGACCTGCTCGGCGATCTGCTTGATGATCTTCGCCCGCGGGTCGAAGTTCTTGTACACGCGGTGCCCGAAGCCCATCAGCCGGACTTCCCCCTTTTTGACGCGCTGGATGTAGGCCGGAATCGCATCGATCGCGCCGATTTCGCGCAGCATCCGCAGCACTTCTTCGTTCGCGCCGCCGTGCAGCGGTCCGTACAGCGCTGCGGCCGCCCCCGCCATGCAGGAGTACGGATCGGGATGGGAGGACCCGATGCCGCGCATCGCGCTGGTCGAGCAGTTCTGCTCGTGGTCCGCGTGCAGAATGAACAAGACATCGAGCGCCCGCTCGAGCACCGGATGCGGCGCGTATTTCACCTCGGTCGTCTTGAACATCATGTTCAGGAAGTTGCCGGTGTAGCTCAAATCGTTGTCGGGGTAGGCGTACGGCATGCCCACCGAGTGGCGGTGCGCGAACGCCGCCAGGGTCGGCGTCTTGGCGATGAGGCGGACGATCTGGTTGCTTCGCATCTTCTCGTCCGCGATCCGCTTGGCCTCCGTATAGAACGTGGACAGCGCCGCCACTGCGCTGACGAACATCCCCATCGGATGCGCGTCGTGATGGAAGCCGTCGATGAACTTCTTGATGTTCTCGTGAATGATGGTGTGGTGGGTGACCTGAAAGACCCAGGCGTCCAGCTCCGCCGCCGTGGGCAGCTCCCCGTGGAGCAGCAGATAGGCCGTCTCGAGAAACGTGCTCCTTTCGGCGAGCTGCTCGATCGGGTAGCCGCGGTAGCGCAGGATCCCCTTGTCCCCGTCGATATAGGTGATGGCGCTGCGGCACGCCGCCGTGTTCATGAAGGCGGGGTCGTAGGACATCAGTCCGAAATCGTCGTCGGACGCCTTGATCTGTCGCAGATCGGCGGCGCGGACGGTGCCGTCCTGAATCGGGAGCTCGTAGCTCTTGCCCGTACGGTTGTCGACCACGGTGAGCGTGTCCTTCGGCACTACCCGGTCCTGAAGTTGGGGAGTCGAAAAGATAACCCCGTTTGTGAGGCTTTACCGTCGGCGCCGGTCATCCTATTATCCGGACCATGGCTGCCACCAGCCGTCCGAGCTTATATCCGACGCGTTCCGGCGCGGGAGCATTGTTGGGCCAGCAGCTTGGCGCCCGCGGTTATCAGTCCTGCATTCTGCTGGGGATTACGCCGGAGGGCGTCGAAATCGCAGCCCATGCGGCGAAGGCGATGGGCGCGCAGTTCGACGTGATGGTGGCGTCCTTCATCAAGCTCGGCGCCAATCTCGCGCCGGTCGGGGCGATGGCCGAGTCGGCGCCGGCCGAGATGGATCCCGATTTTCAGCCCGGGATGAATCTGCTGGAGAAGCTGCAAGCCGCGATCGATGAGTCACGGGCACGCGTGAAACAGGATCTCGTGCTCTATCGGACGCAGCGGCCGGTGAAGAGTCTGCAGGGGCGCACCGCGATCATCGTGGACGGCCAGATCGTGTACCCCTGGAAGGTGTTGGCCGCGGCGAAGGCGGCGGAAGGATTGGGGGCGCGGGAAGTGGTGATCGCGACGCCGGTGGCGGCGCAACCGGCCGCCGATCGGATCCGGGGGCGGCTGTATGCGCTGGTGTGTCCGAGCGTGGTGATGGAGCAGGAAGGGCATCCGTCGCCCTACGGTGATGCTGGGGCTGATGCACCGGAACGGCTGAAGAGCATCATGATTGCTCATCAGGCGGCCTGAGACTGTTGGAATGTTGGAAGGTTGGACGGTCTTTCTGCTCCGCTAGTCTCTGAACTCGTTTATATAAGCCCCAAGTCACTTTCCCCGCCTTCGCCCGAAGATCACTCAATCGCTGTGATTCCTCGGTCGTTAAAAATCCAAGGTCAGTCGCGGCTCGAATCGCATAAGCGATTTCTGCGAGCGACCCCAACGCGATGTCCAAGAACCGACGAAACTCCTTGGGGCCCTGTTTGGCGGAACCCTCTGCAATGTTTGCAGCGGTCGAGAACCCGGCACGACGCATTTGTGAGGTCAATCCATAGAGCTCGTGTTTCGGGAAGTGGGATGTGATTCGGTAGATCTCGAGAAACAGCTGATGACAACATTGCCAGGCATCGAGTTTCTCGAACGGCATCATATGGAATTCTACGGGTCCGTGCATCATCCGCATGGATCGAAACGTGGCGCGGGAGCAACAAAAAACGGCGAACCCAAGGAATGCCGTTCATTCCAACCTTCCAACATTCCAACCGTCCAACTATTCTGCCAGTTCGACGATGTCCCTTTCCAACCACCGGTGTTCGCCCGCCAGGATCTCCTGCGCAAGCTTGTACGTCGGCACGTCTTCATTGCGGCGCAAGCCGTTGAACTTCGAGCGCACGCGCCGCCGCGCCTGACGACAGAAGACGTCGGCGAGATGGACGGCCCGGGCGCCGGTCGCACGGTCGCGCTCAAAGAGCCGCTGCGCGCGCGCGCAGGTCGCGGCCATCGCAAACAGCTCGGCGGCGACGTCGACCAGACGGAACAGCACCGACTGGCGCAGCTCGAGCTTCGGCCCGAACCGGATCATCGAATGGAACACACCGCGCGCCAGCCGGCGGCAGCTGCGCTCCACGAAGCGCACATGCTTGGCGAGCCGGCCGAACTCGGCGTAGCGCGGCCACAGGCTCCAGCCGATCCACCGCGACGGATACCACCAGCCGTAGAACGCGGCGGACCGCACCAGGCCGGCCAAGCGCTCCCGCGCAGTTTTGCCGGGCATGACCACGTCGCCCGCGACCTGGAGATGCTTGTCCACGGCTTCGCGCGCGATGAACAGATGCATGATTTCCGACGAGCCTTCGAAGATCAGATTGATGCGGAAATCGCGCATGATGCGCTCGACCGGCACCGGCGTCTCGCCGCGCGCGCGCAGCGAATCGGCGGTCTCGTACCCGCGCCCGCCGCGGATTTGCACGGTGTCGTCGATGATGCGCCAGCCGGCTTCCGAGTTGTATAGCTTCGCGATCGCGGCCTCGAGCCGGATGTCGTAGCCGCCGCGCTCCGCCATCGCGCCGCACAGCTCGGCGACGGCTTCCATCGCCAGGGTGTTCGCCGCCATCGATCCGATTTTCTGTGCGATCGCGTCGTGCTGGCCGATCGGCCGGCCCCACTGCACCCGCTCGGCCGCCCAGCGCCGCGCGATCTCGAGACAGCGCTTGCCGGCCGCCACCGACGAAATCGGCAACGTGAGCCGGCCGGTGTTGAGCGTGATGAGCGCGAGCTTCAACCCCTTGCCCTCGCCCCAGAGCACGTTCTCCTTCGGCACCCGCACGTTCGTGAACCGAATGACGCCGTTGTAGAGCGCCTTCAATCCCATGAAGTGGCAGCGGTGCACGATTTCCACGCCGGGCCACTCCGTCTCGACGATGAACGCGGTGATCTGCTTCTTCTCTTTGCCGTTCACCATCTTCGACGGTGTGCGCGCCATCACCACGAGCAGCTCGGCTTTGGTGCCATTCGTGCACCACAGCTTTTCGCCGTTGAGGACCCAGGTGTCGTCGTCGAGGATCGCAGTGGTTTCCATCGCCGCCGGATCGGAGCCGACGCTCTCCTCGGTGAGCGCGAAGGCTGAAATCGCACCCTGGGCGAGGCGGGGGAAGTATTTCTTCTTCTGCGCGTCGCTGCCGAACATCTTGAGCGGCTGCGGCACGCCGATCGACTGATGCGCGGAGAGGAGCGCCGTGAGCGAGCCGTCCACCGACGACACGAGCTCGATCGCCTTCATGTAGGAGAGCTGCGAGAGACCGAGACCGCCGTATTCGCGCGGGATCTTGATGCCGAACGCCCCCAGCTTTTTCAGCCCCTCGACGACGCTCTCGGGAATCTCGCCTTCGCGATCGATGCGATCGGAGTCCACATCTTTCCGCAGGAACCGCTCGAGCTTGTCGAGGAACGGTTTGGCGCGGGCGATTTCGTCAGCATCCTGTTCGGGGTACGGATGAATCAGATCCATCCGCAGCGTGCCGAGGAACAGGTCGCGGACGAAGCTGGGCGACGCCCATTCCTGCTCGCGTGCCGCTTCGGCGACCTCACGCGCCTCGTCGGCGCTGACGGTCCGTTTGGGTGGGGCGAGAGTAGCCATGCGCCTTAAATGTAATATCTTCAGGCCGTTCAGCCCGCCGTCAGCCTTCATGAAGGAGAATTCCATGTCTCGCCTAGCGTTTCTCGCCCTGGCGCTCGGGGTCGCTGCCGCATTCCCGGCGGTGGCACAGCGCCCTGCTCGAGCCACCCGTGCCCGGGCACGCGCAGCCGAGCCGGCGCCGATCACCATTCCCTACCAGCGTTTCGTCTTGAAGAACGGCCTGACGCTCCTCGTCCACGAGGACCACAAGGCACCGATCGTCGCCGTCAACATCTGGTATCACGTGGGCTCCAAGAACGAGCGGCCCGGCCGGACCGGGTTCGCGCATCTGTTCGAGCACTTGATGTTCAACGGCAGCGAGCATTTCAACGACGACTACTTCCAGCCGTTCGAGCGCGTCGGCGCGACCGATCAGAACGGCACGACGAACGAAGATCGCACCAACTATTTCGAGAACGTGCCCACCACGGCGCTCGACATCGCGCTGTGGATGGAATCGGACCGCATGGGTCATCTGCTCGGCGTCATCGACACGGCGCGCGTGAACGAGCAGCGCGGCGTCGTGCAGAACGAGAAACGGCAAGGCGAGAATCAGCCGTACGGCAAAGTCGACCTGCTGATGACCGAGGGGACGTATCCCGCCGGCCATCCGTACTCCTGGTCGGTGATCGGGTCGATGGAAGATCTGAATGCCGCGTCCGTCGACGACGTGAAGGAATGGTTCCGCACCTACTACGGACCGAACAACGCGGTCATCGTACTGGCCGGCGACATCACGGCCGAGACCGCGCGGCAGAAGGTCGAGCAGTACTTCGGCGATATTCCCGCGACGCCGCCGATCGCCAAGCAGGGAACGTGGATCGCGCGTCGCACCGGGTCGCATCGCGAGATCATGCAGGACCGCGTGCCGCAGGCGCGGATCTACAAAGAGTGGAACATCCCGGAGTACGGGTCGGCGGACGCCGACTATCTCGATCTCGTGACGGACGTGCTCGCGGCGGGAAAGACGTCGCGGCTCTACAAGCGGCTCGTCTATGACGAGCAGATCGCCACCGATGTCGTCGCCTACGTCGATCTCCGCGAGATCGGCGGGCAGCTCGTGATTCGCGCGACCGCGAAGCCGGGCGGGGATCTCGCCCGGGTGGAGCGCGCGGTCGACGAAGAGCTCGCGCGGTTCATCCAAACGGGTCCTACCGCCGCGGAGCTGCGTCGCGTCAAGACGCAGTCGCGCGCGAACTTCATCCGCGGCATCGAGCGCATCGGCGGCTTCGGCGGCAAGTCCGACGTGCTGGCCCGGAACGAGGTGTTCACGGGCAGCGCCGATCACTACCTGGTGACGCGGCGGCGGCTCGCGGCGGCAACGGCCGCCGATCTCAAGTCTGCCGCGGCGCGCTGGCTCGGCGACGGCGCTTGGACCCTCGAGGTGCATCCGTACCCGACCTTCGAGACCGTGGCGAGCGGCACCGACCGCACCAAGCTGCCCGAGGCCGGGACGCCGCCCGACGCCCGTTTCCCGGCGATCGCGCGCGCGACGCTGCCCAACGGACTCAAGGTCGTGCTCGCCGAGCGGCACTCGATTCCGCAGGTGCAGCTCACGCTGCTCGTGGATGCCGGTTACGCGGCCGATCAGTTTTCGGCGGCCGGCACGGCGAGTCTCGCCCTCGACATGCTGGACGAAGGCACGACGCGGCGCACGGCGCTGCAGATCAGCGATACGCTGTCGCAGCTGGGGGCGCAGCTCTTCACCAGCTCGCAGCTCGACGTGTCCCGGGTGGCGCTGTCGACGCTGAAAGAGAATCTCGATCCGGCGCTCGACGTCTTTGCCGACGTCGTGCTCGACCCGTCGTTCCCGCAGGCCGATTTTCAGCGGCAGCAGCGGCAACGCCTGGCGCGCATTCAGCGCGAGAAGGTGCAGCCGGTGCAGATGGCGCTGCGCGTCTTCCCGCAGCTCCTGTACGGGGCCAATCACGCGTACGGCAACCCGCTGACCGGCTCGGGCACGGAAGCAACGGTGTCAGGCATGACGCGCGGCGACCTGGTGCGCTTCCACCGCACCTGGTTCAAGCCGAACCACGCCACGTTGGTGATCGTCGGCGATGTCTCGATGGCGGAGATCCAGCCGAAGCTCGCGCGCTTGTTCAGCCGCTGGCAGGCGGGCGATGTGCCGCAGAAGAACGTCGGTACGGTCGCCGATCAGCCGCGGTCACTCGTCTACATTCTCGATCGCCCCGGGGCGGAGCAGTCGATCATTTTCGCCGCCGATCTGGCGCCACCGAAGGCCAATCCGCACGAGTACGCGATCGAAGCGATGACGTCACTCCTGGGCGGGCAATTCACGTCCCGCGTCAACATGAATCTGCGCGAAGCGAAACACTGGTCCTACGGCGCGTTCACGCTGGTCTGGGATGCGCGTGGCCAGCGGCCGTTCATCGCGTACGCGCCGGTGCAGACCGACAAGACCAAGGAGTCGATGATCGAGGTCGATCGGGAGCTGCGCGGCATTCTCGGGCCGAAGCCCGTGACCGCGGACGAGCTCGCCAAGGCGCAGGCGAATCTGACCCTGACGCTGCCCGGCAACTGGGAGACGATGGATGCCGTGCAGGGCTCACTCGAGCAGCTGGTGACGTTCGGATTGGACGATCACTACTACGAGACGTATGCGCAGCGCGTCCGGGCGTTGACGATTCCCGACGCCGCGGGCGCGGCGCAGGAAGCGATCCGTCCCGATCATCTGGTGTGGGTGGTCGTGGGCGATCGGGCCAAGATCGAAGCGGGGATCCGCGAGCTGAACTTCGGGGAAATCCGCTTCCTCGACGCCGACGGCAAGCCGTTGGCGGCGCGGGAGTAACGGCGGGGTTGTGGTAGGGGCGCAGCATGCTGCGCCCCTACTGTCGGCCACGCGGGACGGGGCTAATTTCCCCGTCCCGTTTTCTTTTCGGAGAATCTCGTGCACGCGCTCATCCTCGCCCTCTTCGTGCAGGCGGCGCCGCAGCAGCAGGTGCTCATCAAGGCCGGCCGGCTGATCGATGGCCGGTCGCAACAAGTCCAGACCAATGTCGGCATCCTGATCGACGGCGAGCGGGTCAGGGCCGTCGGTCCGCTGGCGCAGATCCAGGGTCAGGCCGCGAATGCGCGCGTCATCGATCTCAGCCAGATGACCGTGCTCCCCGGGCTGATCGACGCCCATACGCATCTACTGCTCCAGGGCGACGTCACCTCGCAGGACTACGAGGACCAGCTGCTCAAGCAGTCGACCGCGTACCGGGCGATTCTCGCGGCCCGGAACGCGCGCATCGCCCTGGAACATGGCTTCACGGCGATCCGCGATCTCGAAACCGAAGGCGCGATGTACGCGGACGTCGATGTGAAGCTCGCGATCAACAACGGAGAGATTCCGGGGCCGCGCGTCTTCGCCTCGACGCGCGCGATGGCGCCGACCGGGATGTATCCGATCACGACTGCCAACTGGGAGCTCGAGCTGCCGCACGGCGTCCAGCCGGTCGACGGCGTCGACAACGCTCGCCTGGCGGTCCGCCAGCAGGTCCAGCACGGCGCCGACTGGATCAAGTACTACAGCGACCGCCGCTACTACTTCACGCCCGACAGCGTGCTGCACAGCTGGGTCAACTTCACCGACGCCGAGGCGAAAGCGATCGTGGATGAGACGCACCGCCTGGGTCGCTTCGCCGCGGCCCACGCGATTGGCTCCGACGGCATCGCGGCGGCGCTGCGGGCCGGCGTCAATTCGATCGAGCACGGCGACGGGCTCACGGACTCCCTGATGGACGTGATGGTGCGGAACAACGTCTTCTGGGTGCCCACCGTGACGGTCGGCGTGCATGTGGTGGCGCGGGGCGGGGTCTGGGTCGCGCTGGTCAATCTCGAACGCCGCGCCTTCGGCCGGGCGCTGCGGCACGGCGTCAAGATCGCCATGGGCACCGACGTCGGCGGCTTTCCCTGGACCGAGATCAATCAGGCGAAGGAGTTGGAGTACTACGTGCAGTACGGCATGACGCCGATGCAGGCGATTCAGTCGGGAACATCAGTCGCCGCGGCGCTACTCGGGCAGGAGCAAAACGTCGGCGCGATCGCGCCCGGACTGTTTGCTGACATCATCGCCGTTTCGGGCGATCCCACGCGCGACATCACGGAACTGCAACGAGTCAAGTTCGTTATGAAGGGTGGCGCCGTGTACCTTTCCCAATAGTGAGAATCAGTGCCGCCTGGCTCCTCGGGCTCCTCCTGAGCCTCGGCGCCGTCCGTGCCTCACCGGGACAGTTGTCTCCCACCGGCACGGGCGGCGTCGCTGCGCTGGCGGCCACGCTGCGGCAGCTCGGCAGCAACAAGCGCGTGCTGATGATCGGCGCGCATCCCGACGACGAGGACACCCAGCTCCTCGTCCTGTTGTCGCGCGGCATGGGCGCGCAGGCGGCCTATCTGTCGCTCACGCGCGGCGAGGGCGGCCAGAACCTGATCGGGCCCGAGCTCGGCCCCGAGCTCGGCATCATCCGCACCGAGGAGCTGCTCGCCGCCCGCGAGCTGGATGGCGCGCGGCAATTCTTCACGCGCGCCTACGACTTCGGGTTCTCGAAGTCGGTCGACGAAACGTTTCGGTTCTGGCCGAGGGACTCGATTCTCAAAGACGTCGTCGATGTGATCCGGCGCTTCCGGCCGCAGATCATCATCGCGGTGTTCTCGGGCACGCCCGCCGATGGACACGGTCACCATCAGGTCTCCGCGATTCTCGCCCGCCAGGCCTTCGATCTGTTGCGCGATTCCGCCGGCGGTCCGCAGAAGTTCTATCGCTCGACGCGCGGTGATCCCAGCGCCACGACGCTCACCCTGCCGGTCGGCACGCTCGATCCGATCATCGGTCAATCGTATTTCCAGGTGGCGATGGCGAGCCGCAGTCGCCATCGCTCGCAGGACATGGGCCAGCTGCAGCGACCCGGACCGGCGACGTCCGGCGTCGCGCTCCTCGCCACGAAATCGCCGCAACCGGGCGAGACGTCGGTCTTCACGGGCGTCGACACCACGATCCACGTCACCGGTTACGCGGCGCTCATCGACTCGGCGCGCGCCGCGCTGACGCCGTGGCGGCCGGGCGCGACCCTGCCGTATCTGATCCGGGCTCTGCGACTGCTCGGCACGGCCGACTCCGTGCAACGCGGGTTGCTCGAGCGCGCCATAACGAGCGCCGCGAGCGTAACGATCGACGGCACCGCGGACGACGGCATCGTGACGCCGGGGGAGCGGCTGCAGGTTGAAGTCAACGTGTGGAACGCGGGCGACAGCGCCGTCCGTGTGGACAGCGTTGCTATTGCGGCGCCGAACGGTTGGAGCCTGGAACGTCTCGAGTTGGGAGCGCCGACCGTGGCGCCGGGCGCACTCGTGTCGCGGCGGTTCGTGCTGACCGTCGGGCGAGACGCCGAACGGACGCAGCCCTACTTCCTCAAACGGCCACGCACGAATCGCGGTGGCCTCTACGATTGGTCCACGGCGCCGGCGGACGTGCGGGGCCTGCCGTTCGAGCCGCCCCCCGTCACCGCGCGCGTCCGGCTGCTGATCGCGGGCGAGCCCGTGACCATCACCCGCGAAGTGGTCTACCGCTATCGCGATCAGGCGATCGGCGAGATCCGCCGTCCCATCTTCGTGACGCGGGACGTGGACGTCGCCATTGCGCCGGAGGAGCTGCTCTGGCCGATCGATGGGGGCGCGCGCGAGCCCCGGCACTTCACCGTCACCGTGACGAATCGAGCGCGCGGCGCCGCGACGGTTCGGACTGCGGTCACGCCGCCGACCGGCTGGCCTCCCATCTCTCCCGAAAGCCTCGCGTTCACACGCGAAGACGAAACGAAGGCGGTCGGCGTCTCGCTCGCACCCCCGGTCGCGGAGAGCCTGCAGCCGGGGAGGTACGAGCTGCGTGCGGGCAGTGGATCGCTCGAGATCATCGACTACCCGCACATTCGGCCGCGCGCGCTGACGAAGGCGTCGGTAGCGCAGATCCGCGCCGCGCGGGTCGCGCTGCCCGCGCTCTCGCATGTCGGCTACGTGCGCGGCGCCGCCGACCGCGTGCCCGAAGCGCTGCTGGCCGTCGGCGTGCCGGTCGAGCTCGTCGGTGCCGACTCGCTGGCCCGCGGCGATCTATCGCACTATGACGCGATCGTGATCGGCAGCCGCGCGTACGAAACCGAGCCCGCCCTGGTCGCGAACAACGGACGCCTGCTCGACTACGCGAAGAGCGGCGGTCTCGTCATCGTCCAATACCAGCAATATCCGTTCGTGGACGGCGGATTCGCGCCATACCCGTTGACGATCGCGCGCCCGCACGATCGTGTGACCGACGAGAACGCGCCCGTCACCGAGCTCGATCCGAGCCACGCTGTCTTTCATTATCCCAACGACATCGGCGCCGAGGACTGGCGCGGCTGGATTCAGGAGCGCGGTCTGTACTTCGCGCACAGCTGGGACACCACCTACGTGCCCGTGCTGGAAACGCACGATCCGGGCCCGCCGAATCCGCCCGCCGAGCTGAAGGGTGGGCTCCTGATCGCGCCGGTGGGGCGGGGGACGTACGTGTACAGCGGACTGAGCTTCTTTAGGCAATTGCCGGCCGGCGTTCCCGGCGCGTATCGGTTGTTTGTGAATCTGTTGGGACTGAAGCGCCGCAATGTTCCGTAAGGCGGTGCGTGGTGCGTGGTGCGTGGTCCTGCTCCTGGGCTGCTCGCGCGATCACCGTACGCCACTCGTCGTCTACTCGCCTCACGGCCGCGACCTGTTGACGCTGTTCGAGCGCCGCTTCGAGACGCTCCATCCCGACATCGATGTGCGCTGGCTCGACATGGGATCGCAGGACGTCTACGATCGGCTCCGCTCGGAGCGCGCCAACCCGCAGGCCGACGTCTGGTTCGGCGGTCCGTCGCTGGTTCTCGCCCAGGCGGCCCGTGATTCGCTGCTCGATTGCCGGCGGCCGGTCTGGGCGGATGCGATCGCGGCCCGCGGTCGTGGCGCCGGCGATTGTTACTTCGCCGCCTACGAGACGCCGGCCGTGTTTCTCTACGCCGAGAAAGTCGTGCCGGCCGCGGAGGCGCCACGGGATTGGGACGATCTGCTCGAGCCCAAATGGAAAGGCAAGCTGATCATCCGCGATCCGCTCGCGAGCGGCACGATGCGCGCCGTGTTCGGGTTCATCGTCGCGCGCGGGCTCAAGCAAACCGGCGACACGGCGGCTGGATTTGCGTGGCTGCGGCGGCTGGACGGACAGACCAAGGTCTACGAGCAAAACCCGGCGCTCGTGAGCGAGAAGATCGCGCGGCAAGAGGGGTTGGTCACGATCTGGGATCTGCCGGACGTCCTGATCAGCCGCCGCCGCGGGATGCCGATCGGCTATGTCTTTCCCACAAGCGGCACCGTCGCGATCGAGGATGGGATCGCTGTCGTGCGCGGCGCCAAGCATCTCGCGGCGGCGCGCGCGTACATGGACTTCGTCGGTACGCCCGAAATGCAGCTGGCCGCGGCCCGCGAGGTCTACCGTGTGCCGGCCCGGCTCGATCTCCCCGCGGACTCCTTGCCCGACTGGGTGCGGGACGTGCGCCGCCGCATGGTGGTCGCCGATATCGATTGGAATCTCCTGGCCGAGCACGGCCCCGATTGGATGCGCTGGTGGGATCAGCATGTGCGCGGTACCGGAGGAGGGCGTTGAGCGCAGGCGGGTTCCTCCAGATCCAGGCGATCCTGAAACGCTGGAGCCACAGCGTGACGGTCGGCCCCATAACGCTCGACATCGCCCGCGGCGAAATCCTCGCGCTGCTGGGCCCGTCGGGAAGCGGCAAGACGACCATGCTGCGGCTCCTGGCCGGGTTTGAGACGGCCGACGGCGGCCGCATCGCGGTCGCGGGCGAGGACGTCACCACGGTTCCGCCCGCGCGACGCCGTTTCGGCATGGTGTTTCAGCACTACGCGCTGTTTCCCCATCTCGACGTGGGCGAGAATATCGGTTTCGGATTGTCGCGGGCGCCTGACCGTGACGCGAAGATCACCGCGGCGCTGGGGCTCGTCGATCTGGCCGGCTACGAGCGGCGCAAAGTGCACGAGCTCTCGGGGGGCCAGCAGCAGCGCGTCGCGCTGGCACGCGCCCTCGCGCCCGAGCCGCGCGTGCTGTTGCTCGACGAGCCCCTCTCGAACCTCGATCCGGCGTTGCGGGAGCGCACCCGCCACGAGCTGCGCGAGGTCATCACGCGCGTCGGGATCACCACCGTGTTCGTGACGCACGAGCAGGAAGAGGCGTTCGACCTCGGTGACCGCATCGCGGTGCTCAACGACGGCCACCTCGAGCAAACGGGCGCGCCCGACGACCTGTACGAGCACCCCAGCAATCTGTTCGTGGCGACCTTTGTCGGTCGCGCCAACGTGTTTCGCGGCGCGGCGGCGCGCGCGCTCGGCGGTGCCGGCGGGAACGGCGTGCTGGTGGTGCGGCCCGAGCGCCTGCGATTTGCCGGGGCAGGGCTCCCCGGCGTGGTGCGCGAGCGGCGCTACACCGGCGCCGCCGCGTTCTTCCTCGTCGAAGGTGACGACCACCAACGCTTCGAAGTGCTCGCCGAGCCCGATGCCGCGCAGGTGGGCGAGCGCGTCTACGTCGAAGCCACGCGCGTGATTGCGCTGTGAGTTGGCGAGCGCGGAGAGGCGAGCTGGCGGCCGTCGCGCTCGCGCTGCTGCTCGCGTGGCTCGTCGTGTATCCCATCCTCATCGTCGGGGCGGATGCCGCCGACGGCAGCGCGATACGTGCCTTCTTCACGCGTCCCGGTGAGTGGGCCGCGCTGTGGGCGAGCGTGTGGATCTCGTTGGTGAGCGTAATCCTCGCAGCCGCGATCGGCATCCCGCTCGCGTTCCTGTTCGAGTGGTTCGAGTTCCCGGGCCGCAAGACGCTCGGGGCGCTGATCGCGCTGCCGGTCGTGCTCCCCCCGCTCGTGGGCGTCATCGCCTTCCTCTTCTTGTACGGCGAGTCGGGATTCATCGCCCGCGCCATCCAGGTCGCGCTGCATCTGCAGAACGCGCCGTGGCGACTGCAGGGCGCGGTCGCGATCCTGCTGGTGCACGCCTATTCGATGTACGTCTACTTCTATCTCTTCACGCGCGCCGGGCTCGCGAAGCTCGATGTCGCGATGCTGGAAGCCGCGCAGGCGCTGGGCGCCGACGCCCGCGCGACGTTGTGGCGCGTGATCGTGCCGCTGCTCCGCCCGTCGCTCATCGGCGCCGCGATGCTGACGTTCATGACGGCGCTCGGATCGTTCAGCGCGCCCTACATCTTTGGCGGCGGTTTTCGCGTGATGACGACGCAGATCGTGGCGACGAAGCTGAACGGCGATTTGCCGCTGGCCATGGTCGAAACGGTCGCGCTGGCGCTCGTCGCCATCGCCGGTCTGGCCGTGCTGCGCGGCACCGAAGGCGACGACATCCTCGTCGCGTTGGGGAAGGGCATCGCGCCGCGGCCGCGGCCGATCCGGCGCGCGAGCGTGCGCTGGCTGGCGGCGGGCGCCGGCTGGGGACTCGCGATCGTGCTGCTGCTGCCGCATGCGACGCTCGCCCTCGTCTCGCTCGTCCCCTACGGCGCCTGGACGACCGAGGTCCTGCCGCCGGTGATCAACTTCGAGAACTATCGCCGCCTCTTTTCGGAGGCCGAGCGGCTCCGACCGATGCTGAATTCACTCTGGATGGCGGCGGTCAGCACCGCCGTCGCGGTGGCCCTGGCGCTCGCGGCCGGGTGGCTGGTGGTGCGGCGGCGCGTCGCGTTGCGGCGTACGATCGCTGGATTGCTGGCGTTGCCCTGGGCGCTTCCCGGCACCGTCTTCGCCATCGCCCTCGCCATCACGTTCAGCGTGCACGCGCCGTTGCAGCTGCGCTTCGTGCTCGTGGGGACCGCGGTCATTCTCCCGCTGGCCTATCTCGTCCGCGCCCTGCCGCTCACGGGGCGGGGCATCCTGGCGTCCTATCGCCAGCTCGATCCTTCGCTGGAGGAGGCGGCGGCGAGCCTCGGCGCGGGACGGTGGCGCACGCTTGCCCGCGTGACGTTGCCGCAGCTCAAGCCCGGGCTCGCCGCCGGCGCGAGCCTGGCGTTCGTCGCTGCCCTCGGTGATATCGTCGCATCCATCGTCCTCTACACATACGAGACGCGGCCCGTGTCCATCGAAATCCTGTCGAGCTTGCGGCTCTCCGAGACCGGAGTCGCCGCGGCATTCGGAGTCGTCCTGATGCTCGTCAGCGCCGTGGTGCTGGGCGTGGGGGCGCGGCGATGAAACGGCTCTGGGTCCTGATGGCCGTCTGCTTCGTCGACATGATGGGGCTGATGCTCGTCGCACCGCTGATGCCGTTCTACGCGCTCGACCTCAAGGCGCCGGAATGGCTCGTCGGGCCGCTGATCGCGTCGTTCGCGGTCGCGCAGCTCATCTCGTCTCCGATCTGGGGCAAGTTCTCCGACCGCTACGGCCGCCGGCCGGCGATGCTCATCGGTCTGGGCGCATCCGCGTTCGCCTACGTCATCTTCGGACTTGCCACCAGCCTGTGGATGCTGTTTGCGTCGCGCATCGTGCAGGGACTCGGCGGCGGGACGACCGGCGTGGCGCAAGCCTACGTCGCCGACACCATGGAGCCCAAGGAGCGCGCCAAAGCCCTGGGCTGGTTGTCGGCCGCGACCAGCGCGGGCGTCGTGATCGGCCCGTTCATCGGCTCGGCGGCGTACAACTTCGGCCGCCAAGCCCCCGGGTTCGTCGCGGCGGTCATGGTGCTGATCAATGTCTTCTTCGCGTGGAAATGGCTGCCGGAGTCGCGGGCGGCACACGCGCGCAGCCCGAGCGGGCACGTCGTGGTGCCCCAAGGCCGGTCCGTGCGGCAGGCGCTGTGGGAGATCCTCCGTCAGCCGACGACGCCGGCGCATCGCGTCATCTGGATCTACGTTGTGGGGATGCTGGCGCTGAACGTGGTGATCGGCGTGCTCGCCTTGTACCTCAAGGACACATTCGCGATCAGCGCCCGCACCATCGGATATTTCTTCCCGATCTTTGGCGTCGTCGGCGTCATCATGCGTGCCACGATCGTGGGTTGGTTCAACGCCCGGTTCGGCGAGATCCGGACCATGCAGATCGGCACCATCTCGCTGCTCCTGGGCCTCGCCTTGATGCCGTTGCCGGCCGGCTTTTTGTCGGCGTCGCGCGCGATGCCGCTCTTCATTCTCTTCCTCATTCTGGTGCCGATGGGCACGGCGTTGCTCTTTCCCGCTTCGACCTCGTTGGTGAGCCAGCGGACCGATCGGCACGAGCTGGGGTTAGTCATGGGTGCGCAACAGACTTTCCGTGGGATCATGAGCATTGTCGGCCCCGTGGGCGCCACGTTGACGTTCGCCACGCTCGGGCACGGTGTGCCGTTCCTGCTCGCCGCGGGCGTGGTCGGGGTGGCCGGGATCCTCGCATTTCGCGAGCGTCCCCACGACCCGGTGGCGGCAACCGCCTGACGACCGCTACTTTCTGGCCATGATTCTCGCCGTCTATCTCGCCCTCCTGGCGTCCGTTCTCGTTCCCGCACCGCCACGACCGAAGCTGGTCGTCGTGATCACGGTTGATCAGCTGCGGCCCGACTACTTCACGCGCTGGAAGAGCCAGCTGACGGGAGGATTGGGCCAGCTCGCGAATGAAGGCGCGTTCTTTACCAACGGCTATCAGGATCACGCCGTCACCGAAACGGCGCCCGGCCATTCGACCATCCTGTCGGGGATGTGGCCCGCGCACACCGGCATCATCCGGAATTTCGAAGGCGTGCAGGACTCCCTCGCCCCGCTGCTCGGCACGACCGGCCCGGGCGCGTCGCCGCGCCGCTTCCGCGGCACCACTCTGTTCGACTGGCTGAAAGCCGCCGATCCCACCGCCCGCGCGCTGTCGGTGAGTCGCAAGGACCGCGGAGCGATTCTCCCCATCGGGCACGCGAAGGAGCAGGTGTACTGGTACCAGTCGGGGTTGTTCACGACGAGTCGCTACTACGCGGACTCGCTGCCCTCGTGGGTCCAGTCGTTCAACGCGCGACGCTTGCCGTTCAAGGCCGCGAATGCGACGTGGACGCTGCTGCTGCCGGACAGCGCCTACAAGGAAGCCGACAACGAGGTCTGGGAGAACGGCGGCGCGGGCGTCGTCTTTCCCCATCCGCTTTCGGCCGACAGCATTCTTGCGGCCGCGGGCATTGCGGGTGTGCCGGCGATGGATTCGCTGACGCTGCTGTTCGCGCTCGAGGGGTTCGAGGCGCTGCGGCTGGGCAGGAAGGGCACCGATATTCTCGCGGTGAGCTTGTCCACCACCGATGCCGTCGGACACGCGTTCGGCCCCGACTCGCGCGAGATTCACGATCAGGTTCTGCGGCTCGACCACTACCTCGCATGGTTCTTGAAGCGCCTGACCGACCGGGTGGGACGCGACAACATCGTCGTCGTCCTCACCGCCGATCACGGCGTGACGTCGTTCCCGGAGCGAACGCGCGCCAAAACCGGCGGCGCGGCGTATCGCGTCTTGCTCGACACGCTGGTGACCGCCGTCAACCGCGATCTCGACCGGCTCGCCGGCGCGGGCGGGGGGGGCGGGGGGGGAGCGCCGCGCCAGTGGCTCGAGTTCGATACCGGCATGCTGTTTTTGCGCGACAACGGCCGCTTCGCCGCGATCGGCGTGAAGACGGACAGCATCCTGGACGCGCTCACCGCGCGGATCGTGCGGGTGCAGGGCGTCGCCCGCGTGATCAAGCCGGCCGACCTGGGCCGCGCCGACACCGCGTCCGATCCGGTGGCGCGTCGTTGGCTCCATCACCTCGCCCCGGATGCGGGCGTCGTCCTCACCGTGACGCTGCAACCTGGGTCGGTGTGGGATATCCCGAACGTGCCGATCGCGATGCACGGCCAGCCCAGCGAGGACGACTCGCACGTGCCGATCATCTTCTGGGGCCGCGGCGTGCGGCGCGGATCGTACGCGGCGCGGGCGAACACCGTCGACATTGCGCCGACCCTTGGCGCGCTGCTCGGCGTGTCGCCGCTGGCGCTGGTGGACGGACACGCCCGCACCGAGGCGCTGGAGCCGAGACACTAGCCGTGGTGCAGAAGCAGACGGCGAATCAAGTCCGCCGCATCGAGGAGCTGCAGGGATACGTGCGGACCATGGATCACGTGCGCAAGCTCGTTGCCGAGCTCGAATCGAACCGCGCTGCGAAGCCGAAGATCATCAATGGCATCTGCAGCAACATCGCCCGCGACCTGTCGCACATGCGGCAGCGCGCGCTCACGGCGAACCTCGGCACCCTGCCTGACGTGGCCGGCCAGCTGGCGATCGTTGCGAACCGGGCCGGGACGGGGATCAACATGAAGGTGCGCGCGCTGGCGGATGGCGTGAACAGCATGACGATCCAGCTCGATCAGGCGCTCAAGATGGCCCACGAAGCGCCGCCCGAAAAAGACGCCAAAAAAGACACCGAGCAAGAGCAATCGTAGCGATCAACTGTCGTGCGCTTATGAAGCGCTTCGATGACGTCGTGGCGGTCGCCGGTCTCGATCTCACGGTCCGCGCGGGCGAATGTTTCGGGCTGCTCGGGCCGAACGGCGCGGGGAAGACGACCACCATCGAGATCCTCGAAGGCCTGACGGCACCCGACTCGGGCGACGTCGAGATTCTCGGCATGCGGTGGCAAGACGGGGCGCCGGGACGCGCGCTGCGCGAACGGCTCGGCATCCAGCTGCAGGAGACGCAGCTCGCCGATAAGCTCACGGTCAGCGAAGTGCTCGGACTGTTTCGGTCGTTTTACCGCCAGTCGCACACGGTCGACGAGGTGCTCACGCTCGTCGAGCTCGAGGAGAAACGCAACGCGCGCGTGGTGACCCTCTCGGGCGGGCAGAAGCAGCGGCTCGCCGTCGCTTGTGCGCTCGTCAGCAAGCCCGAGCTGCTCTTCCTCGATGAACCCACGACGGGTCTCGACCCACAATCGCGCCGCCAGCTGTGGGAGATCATCCGCCGCTTCCGCGCCGGCGGCGGGACGGTGTTGCTCACGACGCATTACATGGAAGAGGCTGAGCGGCTGTGCGACCGCGTCGCGATCATGGATCACGGCAAGATCATCGCCCAGGGAACTCCCAAGGAGCTGATTGCGTCGCTGGGCGCGGACCACGTGGTGGACTTCGCGCTGACGGAGGGTGGGATTGCGCACGATCTGGTCGAGGTCTTGCGACAAATGGGGGGTGTGTCCGCCGTGCGGACGGGTCCCGACGGAGTCTCGCTCACGGTCGTAGAGCTGCACCGCGCCCTCCCCGCGTTGCTGGCGCTGCTCCAAGAGCGCGGCGTGGAGCTGTCGTTGCTCACCACGCATCACGCCTCGCTCGACGACGTCTTCGTCGCGCTCACGGGACGGCAGCTCCGTGATACGTGAGCATCCGATGTATCAGCTGGCGCTCTCGCGCATGCGCGAGTTCTACCGCGAGCCGGAAGCGGTGTTTTGGGTGTTCGGCTTCCCGATCGTGCTGGCCTTCGCCCTCGGGCTCGCTTTCCGGAACACCGGGCCGGGGAAGCTCCAAGTCGGCGTCGCCGGCGGGGCGGGCGACAGCGCATTGGCAGCCACCCTCGATTCGTCGCCGCGCCTCATCGCCACCGTCCTCGATACGGCAACCGCGCGGCTGCGGCTCCGGACCGGGCGGATCGCGCTGCTCGTCATTCCTGGGGATCCTGTCGTCTACCGCTACGACTCGACGCGCACCGAAAGCGGGCTCGCGCGCCTCGAGGTCGACGAGGCGCTGCAGCGGGCGCGCGGGCGGACGGATCTCGTCGCCGTGCGCGACGACCGCGCGGTCGCGCCGGGGTCGCGCTATATCGATTTCCTGATCCCCGGGCTGCTCGGCATGAATCTTCTGGGGAGCGGCATCTGGGGGGTCGGCTTCTCCGTCGTGCAGGCGCGGCAGCGGAAGCTGCTCAAGCGCTATATGGCGACGCCGATGCGCCGCAGCCATTACCTCCTGAGCTTCATCCTGTCGCGGCTCGTCTTCCTGATCGTGGAAGTGGTCGCGCTGGTGGGCTTCGGGTGGCTCTTGTTCGGCGTGGCAGTCCGCGGATCGTTCGCGTCGCTGGCGGGCATCACCATCCTCGGGTCGTTCGCGTTCGCGGGATTGGGCCTGCTGGTCGCGAGCCGCGCGAAGACGATCGAAGGCGTCTCAGGACTGATGAACCTCGTGATGCTGCCGATGTGGATTCTGTCAGGGACGTTCTTTTCCTACTCTCGGTTCCCCGACGCCATGATTCCCTTCGTGAAGGCGCTGCCGCTCACGGCGCTCAATGACGCGCTCCGTGCGGTGATGATCGATGGGGCTGCGGTGACGACGCTCGGCGCCCCGCTCGCGATCGTCGTGGCGTGGGGAGCCGTGAGCTTCGTGATCGCCCTCAAGATCTTCCGCTGGCGCTAGCTAGGACTCCGGCCGAAACAACGCCGCCAAGCGCCGCAAGAAGCCGCCGAACGCTCCCCTGACCGCGGCGTGAAATGCACCGGCCGAGTGATAGCGGTCGATCGGTTCACTGCGCAGCGCGCGCCGGAGCACGTCTTCGACCTCGCGCGACACGTCCCGGCGTTCGGCGGACAGCGGCGGTACGTCATCAGTCGTCTGCTTGGCGAGAATCTGCTCCGGTGTTTTCCCGCTGAACGGCGGCCTCCCCAGCAAGCCGAAGTAGGCGACCGTCGCCAACGAATACAGGTCGGCACGCTGGTCGACGCGCTCGCCCAGCAGCTGCTCGGGCGCGGCGAACTGCGGCGTGCCGCTGCGCGATGTCGCCCCCCCGAAGCGCGCGCCGCCGCGCAGCGCCAGCGCCAGTCCGAAGTCGGTGATGCGCAGCCGCCCGTCCGGCTCGATCAGCATGTTTTCCGGCTTCAGGTCGCGGTGGATGAGGCCCATACTGTGCGCGTGTTCGAGCGCCGAGAGGGCCTCGTTGAGCAGCCGCTCGGTTTGATCGAGCGAGAATGTGCCCTGACGGTGAATCACCTGGGCCATGTTGGAGCCGGGGACGTATTCCATCGTATACCAGGTGAGGCCGGCGCGGCCCATAATGTCGTAGATGCTCACGATGTTCGGATGTCGCAGTCGGGCGGCGAGCTGCGCCTCGCGGCGGAACCGCTCCAACACGCCGGGGTCCGCGGTGAGCGCCGGATGCAGGACTTTGATCGCCACGTCGCGCTCGAGTGCGAGATCGCGCGCGCGGTACACTCGCCCGAAGCCGCCCGCGCCGATCTCCTCCAGCAGCTCGTAGTCATCCCCCAGCGCGCGGCGCAGCCGCCGCTCGAACCCGGACTCGGTCACGGTCGGCGCGGCGGCGAGCACCTGGAACGTGCCGGCGTCCGTCACGAAGTCCTCGAGCATCTCGGTGGCCGTGTAGTAGCGATCCTTGGGCACGTGCGAGAGGGCGCGCACGATCACGCGCTCGACCGCCGCGGGAATCGCCTGACGCTGCTGGCGCGGCGGCACGATGCGCGCCGGATCGGCGTCCGGCGGATTGCCGGTGAGCGCGGCATAGATGTTCGCCGCGACGCCGTACACGTCGCTCGCCGGCTCTCCCGCCTCGCCCGCCCGGACTTCCGGCGCCATGTAGGCCGCACTTGGGTCATCCGTCTGCATCGCCGGGAGATAGGGCAGACACCAGTTGGAGTACCGCAGGTCGGTGATGACGCCCTGGCCGCCGCTGTTGATCATCAGCGTGGAGGGCACGATCCGGCGCATGATGATGCCGCGGGCGTGCGCATGTTCGAGCGCCGAGAGGAGATCGCGGATCAGCGACATGGATTGCGGAATCGGGCGCGGACCGCGCCGCAGGGCATCGGCGAGGCTTTCGCCTTCGATCCAGTTCGCCGTCCGATAGGCGAACGATGCGATCTCACCCGCCGCGTAGACGTGCCGGATCGCCGGATGGTCGAGCTGCGCGAGCGTCTCGGTTTCGCGCATGAACCACGCGCGGCCCGGCGCCTCGGGCGCGAGGTGCACGCGGATCGTGACGTTGCGCTTCAACACCCGATCCCACGCGTGATACAGTGCGCGCTCCGCCGAGAGTGCGACGAGGTTGTCGAGGCGGAATGTCGGCTCGAGCGCGCGCAGCGCGTCGTCGAGCAAGCCCGCCGCCGGCGTCTGCGGGGCGGGAGGGTTGGTGACGGGCGTCACGCTCGCCGCGGGCGAGCGTCGGTCTGGTGTCTGCACGGGCGAGAAATGTAGTCGGTCGTTTCGGCTGGCACGAATTCCTGGGACGGCGCAAATTGATCGGGATGGACAGCGAGCAGCGTCACCCGCGACATCATGTCGAACGGCGCGTGCGACCCGAGCGCCGCTCCGGGCTCGACCGGCGCATCACCGAGCGCCGCGTGCGTCGGACCGCCGTCCTCGTGGAGCGGCGCGGGTTGTCCGAACGGCGCAGTCGCGTGGAGCGCCGCTCGTACAAGCAGCGTCGCCAGCTGCGGGACCGGCGCGGCTCCGGTCTCAGGTTCAACGACGTCACTCCATCCTGACTTTCACCACGGCCCATCCGTCGCGGCTCGCGCGCGCGTAGCGCGCATCCCACAGGTAGACCGTCGTCCCGCTCGAGTCCACGTCGGCCGCCAGGAAGCGGGCGAATTGATTCATGGCACGCCCGTCGGCTGTCTGCCCCAATGCGCGCGCGACGACCGGCGTGCGCAGGTGACGCGGTAGCGTCCAGGCATCGCCGGCAACGGTGTCGGCGCTCGCGTAGATCGCTTCCCAGGTGAACGGCCGGCCGACATTCGTCAGCGCCGCCCACGTTGCGCCGGCGCCGAAGCGCCGCACGGCCGCCGCGTGGATCTCCCGCTTTCGGCCTCGGGCCACGACTGCCTGAGCGACGGCATAGCCAACGAGCAGCACTAACGCGAGCGCGGCGATGCGCTGCCGGCCCACCGGACCGAACCAGTAGCGAATCCATCCGAGCACCGCGACGACACACACGACCGCGTACACCACGAGGACCCACGTGGCCACGAAGTCGTGGGCGCGGGCCACCAAGACGGTGACGGCGCCGCCCACCACCAGGGCCGCCGCGAGCGGCGTCCAGTGGCGCTCCGCGCCCCACGCGAGCGCGACCAGCGGGACCAGCCAGAAGAAAGGGTCGGCGATGGCGACCCAATCCAGGTAGTACCACGTGCCGCTCCAGGGCAAGAACGGCCGCCAACCGTACGAGCCCTGCCAGTCCATGTAGAGGTGGCTCACGACCGCTGCTCCGATCCCAGCGGCGAGCCATCCCCAGGACGGGACGGCGACGGCTCGACCATGCCGGCTCAGGTTCCAGCGGACCACGCGCCATCCCAAGCCGATGAGGAGGGTGAGAGCGACGATTTCCACGAGCGCACCGACCAGCGAATGCGTGATGCCGCGATGCAGAACCAGGAAGTCGGCTCGCGTTCCCGGCAGCCCGATAAACAGCTCGCTCAAATCCGGCGCGTTCGCCGCCACGACGCCGATCGTTGCGGCGCGCGGAACGTGCCGATCGGCGACGGCGCGCATGAGCGCGGCTCCCACGAGCGCGTGGGCGAGGTTGTCCATGCTACACGATGCGCGACGACCTCGCGGCGCGTCCAGGGCAGCCGTAGTTTCGATCCGTGTCGTATCTCAAGTTGACGGATACGAGTGGACAGCAGGTCGCCGAATCCTCCGGCGGGGCGCTGCGATTTGGTCGCGATCCCGATGGGAGCGTCGTCGTTCGGGGCGACGCAGCGCGGGTGGTATCGATCCGCCATGCGGAGCTGCGATTCGAGAACGGCTCATGGTTACTCGTCGATCTCGGTAGCAAGAACGGCACATTCCTCAATAACAAGCGCGTGAGCGCGCCCACTTCCATCAAGCAGGACGACGTGATCCGCCTGGGCGAATCGGGCCCCGAGTACCGCGTAAGCACGATCGCGGTCGAGCTCGAGGCCACGCTGCCTCCCAAAGAGGCCGAGCAGCGCGCCTATGGTGTCACGTTGCTGATGACGAGCACCGGCAAGCGCTTCGAGGCGCGCGGCACCCGCATCCGCCTCGGTCGCGGACGGGAATGCGAAGTCCAGCCGGTCGAGGCGAACGACACGACCGTGTCCCGCGTGCACGCCGAGTTGACGGTCGGTGCGAGGGGCGGTCTGGTGCTGCGCGATGCCGAAAGCAAGAACGGGACGTACCTGAACGGGGAACGGATCGCGCAGCCGATGCCGGTGCGGCTCGGCGACAAGATCATGCTCGGCCAGGGCGGGCCGGTGCTGCTGGTCGAAGGAATGGGGACTGCTCCACAGAAGGCGGTCCCCCGGCCCCAGGCGCGAGCAGCGTTAGGCCAAAAGACGGTGATCGGGATGATCGGCGACGCGTTGGCCAGGGCTCGGCGGCCCTCAGCGTTCCTGCGGGCCATGGCGGAAGACGTCGGCAAGGATGCCCGTCGCAAGATCCGCTGGCTCACCGGGCTGCTCGTCACGCTCGTGGTGCTGCTGGGCGGCGGCGTGTATGGGGTGTACTGGTTGCTCTCCACGCAGGTCGAGCACACGAAGCAGGCGCTGCGCACGGCGGAGGATTCGTCGCGCGCCGAAGGAGAGCGCCTGCGGCGGGAGCTCGAAGCGGCGCGCGCCGCTGCGGCACCGGCCGCCGAGGTTGAGACGCTCCGCGTGAAGCTGGTCGCGGCGGAATCACGGACGGCCCAACTCCAGGCGGCGTTGGACCGGGCCCAGCAAGCGCTGGGACAGCAGCTCGCGACGGGGGAAGTGCGTCGCGAAGAGGCGCAGCGGGATCTGCAGCGCATGCGGGATCAGCTCGCGGCCGCCGAGCGGCGCGCGCCCTCGCAGGGCTTGATCGACAGCTTGCGACGCGCGGTCAGCACGGCCGAGACGCAGACGGCGAGCCTCGATGGCAAGCTGCGGGCGATCCGCGCCACCGACTTCGCGGGGCTGGCCCAGCAGAACCAAGGCGCCGTGGGATTGATTACGGTCGCCCTCGGCGGCGACCGCTACGACGGCACCGGCTTCGTGATCAGCCCGGACGGGTACATGCTGACCAACTGGCATGTGGTGGCGGATTCTGCCCACGCCGAGCCGGATACCGTGTGGGTCACCATGGCGGATCAGTCGACCGGCCGCTACGCCGACGTCGTGGCCACGTCACGAGAGCGCGACGTGGCGCTCATCAAGGTGCGCGGCTACCAGGGCCCGCATTTGACCGCGATCGATTGGGCCGGGACGAAGGCCCGTCAGGGCGAACCGGCCGCGCTTATCGGCTATCCGGCGGGTTCGGGCTTCGCGCGCGATCGCACGTCCATTGTGCGGACGTCGATGACGGCCGGCATCCTGTCACGCGTGACGGCGGACCTGATTCAATTCGACGGCATGACTACAGGCGGATCCTCTGGCAGCCCGGTGTTCAACGCGGATGGGGAAGTTATTTCAGTTCACAGGGCGGGTCTGAGGCAGGGACCGGGATTCGCGTTGTCCGTCCCGGTGAAATACGCCGTGCCATTGATGCCGCTGGCGCTGCGCCAACGGCTAGTTCCGTGAGAAATCGACCGTGACGACGACCGTGCTCGGCTTGGAGGCCGGGCGCTCGGTGGAGATCAGTGCTACTGTCGCGACAGTTGACTGACTCTCGAGTCTGGAATCGGTAACCGCCTGCCAGACTGCTGCGATGGCCTCGAAGCCCTGGCGTGTATCGACGACTGTGGCCGTTGCTTGCAGGCTGCCGCGAGCTTGGGCTTCTGCATCCCGCCCCACCAGCGTTAGCGCCCCGACCGCGAGAACCGCTACGAGACCGAACCGCATTCCCTGCTCCCCTGAGTGAGTGCCGTTGATTTCGGCTTCCCCACTACGGCAGGCGACGTGCCGAGCAATTGTAACGATGTAACGTATTATTGCACTGCCGGTTAGACTGCTATAACAAACGCTGTCGCGCTCCGAAAACCGTCAATAATCATGACACCAGGCCAGTGTTGCATCCGCTAACTCAAAGTCCTATTTTGGCTTGCGTCATTCCAGCCTCTCTTGTCAAATAATCTGACACTGCACAGAAAAACGGCGGCTGGCATAAGCCTTGCTTTGACAAGCCTCTCGAAGCGTGGAGGAGCCGAATGGCACTCCAAACTGACTAATAGCTCGACACAAAACACAGGAGTATGAAATGCGCAGCATCACGAAGCTGTCCCTGGTGGTCGCCGCCCTCGTCCTGACGAGTACGGCGCTCCAGGCCCAGACGAACAATGCCAGCATCACGGCGACGGCAAGCGTCCAGACGCCGATCAACGTGGTTGGCGCCCAGCAGTTGAACTTCGGGAACGTGTTCCCGGGCGTGAATAAGACGATCGCGGCTACAGATCTCACGAACGCCGGCCGCTTTGACGTCACGGGCCAGGCCAGCAGCCCCGTCACCATCTCGTTCACTCTGCCTGCGACGCTCGGTTCGGCTGGTAACACCATGCCGATCGTGAGCTATACGGGCGTGCACGCGCAGAACAGCGCGCAGACCGGCGGCACTGCCTTCTCACCGGCCGCTGGCGCGAGCCCCTCGCTGAACGCCTCTGGCGCCCTGTGGGTGTGGGTTGGCGCGCAGGTTCAGCCGGCGACGAACCAGGCGGCTGGTGTCTATACTGGTTCGATCACGATGACGGTGGTTTACTAAGCAACTGGAGTTTGGCGTCGAGCTGATGGAGCGCCGGCAGAGGATGCAGATTCCTCTGCCGGCGTCGTCACAAGGAGACGCACACAGCTATGAAACGCGAAGCGTGGGTCGTCATCGGAGCAATGCTGGTCGGCGTGCCGCTGCTGGCGCAGGGTAAGCCGCTCACAGTCACCGGGGTGCGTGGCGTCACGTTCGGCGCCGTGCTGCCGGGCCTGCCGAGCGTTGTATTGCGCACCGATCCCGCCAACAGCGGCCAGTTCGACATCAAAGGTCCGAAGGGTGGTCCCGTGTTGCTGTCATTCGCACTACCGCTGAGCATGACTGGTCCTGGTGGCGCGCTGATGCCCATCGTGTTTGGAGCGAGCGACGCGGGCTACTCGGCGACTCAGTCAATTGGGAGTCAAGTGGGCTTCGACCCGAAGCAGCCGACGACCGTAACGTTTCCGAATAATGGCAGCGCGTCGGTCTTCGTCGGGGCCACTGCGAATCCGGCGACCAACCAGCGCGCCGGCGCGTACAGCGGGACCATCACCCTCACCGTGACGGTGCTGCCATGAAGCGCGCCGTAGCGATCGCGTTCGGGCTCGGGCTCAGCACCGGCTCGCTTGCCGGGCAGGGCGTCATGGTCGCGCCGCACGCGGTCTTCATCGACCACACCCAGCGCAGCGGTTCGGTGCTGCTCTACAATCCAGGGACCCAAGCCGTCGAAGTCACGATCTCGACCATCTTCGGGTATCCGACGACGGACTCGACCGGGGGGATCAGGCTCGACACCCTGCCGGCGGATTCGGCGACCTCCGCGCTGGCATGGATCCAGGCGTTCCCCCGTCGCTTGACGGTAGGCCCGCGAGAGCGCCAAACCGTGCGCCTGCTCGCCCGGCCGCCGGTGGGACTGCCCGACGGCGAATATTGGCTGCGGCTCATCATCGCCGCCCAGGCCGGCCGCGTCCCGATCACGGGCATTGCGGATACGACGGCGATTCAGGTCGGTCTCACCCTCGAGGTGCGGACCATCATCGGCGTGAACTACCGCAAGGGCGCCGTGTCGACTGGCGTCTCCCTGTCGCATCTGCGCGCCCAGATCGTCGGCGACTCGCTCATCACCCGCGCCAAAATCGAACGCCACGGGAACGCGGCCTTCGTCGGCATGATTCGCGAGACGCTCGTGGATTCAGGCGGCGCGGTGCATGCCCTGCAAGTCGGCGATTCCGTCGTGCGGACGTTTCAGTCTCCCGTCGGGGTGTACTTCACGATGGAGCCCCGTCTCGCCAGCACTATCGCACGCCCCGCGCTGCCGCGCGGGCGCTACTGGCTGCGGTACGAAGTCGTCGCCGAGCGTGAGGATCTCGATCCGAAGGTCGTGCTCAAGGCTTCCGCAGTCCGCGACTCGGTGCAGGTGGTCGTACCGTGAAACGCGCGATGCTGTTGGCCGCGTGTGTCGCGTTCAGCACGCGCGCTGCAGCCCAGTCGAGCGGGTCGGTTTCAGCCGACGCCGTCGTCGTCACCGTGGGGATGACGATTGCCACGATGAGCGACTTGAATTTCGGCACGGTGATCAAGGGTGTCGCCACGACGGTCGCGCCGGCGGCGGTGAACGCCGGGGAATGGCAAGTCAGCGGCAGCGCCAACGCGTTCGTGATCATCAGCTTCACGCTGCCCACGCAGCTGACCAACATTCAGGCGTTGCCGGGCTCGACGATGCCGATTGCGTTCGGTGCGACATCCGCGATCTGGCGTCGCTCCACGAACAATCCGGCGGGTGGCAACGTGTTCAATCCCGCGGTGGGGGTCGTTGGTCGCTTGGGTCCGCCTCCAAACTTCAACATGTACATCTGGCTGGGCGGCACCGTGACCCCCGCGCCCACGGCGAAACCCGGGATTTACCAGGGAAACGTCGTCGTTTCACTGATCTACCAGTAAGACCATGCTACTGGCGGCGCCTCTCGTGTTGGTGGCCGCGCTGCATGGCTACCAGGTTCCCCGCGATACCGCCCCCGAACAGGTCGTCATCGACCTTCGCATCGGGCGCATCACGGGGACGACCGTCCAGGCCTATCGCGTCCGGTCTGAAGTGTTGCTGCCACTCTCGCAGTTCTTTCAGCTCGTGGAAATTCGGCATCGGCTCACCCCGGACGGCCGACTTGAAGCGACGATGGATCCGGGCAACGTCCCCATCATCATCGATCCGCGCAATGACTCGATGCAGTACGGCGCGCGGCGCGTGAAGATCGAACGGGAATTCATCCGGTTCGAATCGGCCGAGCTGTACGTCGGCAGCGAGCGTCTAGGCGACCTGCTGGGCGTCATGTTCGCCGTCGATTGGTCGGACCTCACCGCGACGGTCGTGGATCCGAGCGGCCTCCCGATCGCGCGTCGCTTGCGCCGCGAGGCGGCCCGCGACGCGTATCTGCGGCGGCCCGATGGGATGCGCGCGGACGTGACGCTGGGCCTGCAGCGGCCGTCGTGGGACGGCGTCGTGGTCGACTACTCGCTCTTCTCCCCCTCCACCGATCCCCTCGCCGGATCCACCTACGGATTTGGCCTCGGCGCCGACGTCGGCGGCGGGTCGCTCGAAATGCTGGCGCAGAGTGTGGGACCCGCGGAGCTGGGCCGTGTGCACGTCGACGCCTCGTGGACCGGCGTCTGGCGGGAGAACCACTGGGTCAAGCAGCTGCGCGTGGGGGACGTCCCCTCGTCGGGTCCGCGGTCGCGCGCGCTGGAGGGCGTCGCGATTACCAACGCCCCCTTCATCCGGCCATCGCTCATCGGATCGCTCCGCTATGCCGGCAGCCTCGAGCCCGGGTGGTTGGTGGAGGCATACCGCGGCGGCGATCTGGTGGCGTTCGATTCGGCCGATGCCGCCGGCGGGTTCTCGATCGACTTGCCCGTGCGCTACGGCGAGAACCCGGTCGATTTCGTCGCCTACGGCCCGTTCGGCGAGATCCGGGAGTTCAATCGCACGTACCGCGTGTTGACCGAGCTGCTTCCGGCCCGGCGGTTCGAGTACGGTCTCTCGGGCGGCCACTGCCCGCAGCCGTCGTTCATCTGCAACACGACGGGGAATCTCGACCTGCGCTATGGGGCCACGCCGCGCTGGACGGTGCAGGGTGGCATCGATCAGTACTGGCGGGACTCACTCCCGGACCGCACGCATCCCTATGCCGCGGTCGTCGGCAACCCGAGCAATGCGTGGGCAGTCCAGACTGAGCTGGTCGGCGCCGGGTTCGCCCGCGGCGCGCTCCGGTACGAGCCCTCCGTCGATCTGCGCCTGGAAGGAGAGTACGTCCATTTCGCGCACGATTCGGCGTCGGTGCTGGCGGTGCCGGGGCGCCGCGCGCAATGGACGCTCAGCGGATTCCTGCGGCCCAGGACCAGCCATGGCTTCTTCTTCTTCGACGGCCGGTTCGAGCGCATCAGCACCGACGCCGGTGCATTGACGCGGACGCGGCTTGGCGCCTCGCTGCAAACGGACGAGGCCCGGCTGTTGCCCTACATGCGCACCGAGCACGGGCAGGCGGTGGGTGGTAACCGCGAGTACGCGGGATTGTCGACATTCATCATGCCGCGGGGCCGGTGGGGCATGTTCCTGAGTCAGATGTTGCTCCGGACCAACGCCGAAGTCGAACGGCGGGCGGGCCTGGTGTCCTGGTCCGCGTTCGCGGCTCATCCCGTCACGCGCGGCGTGCGTCTCGAAGTCGGCGCGAACTGGCTGCGCGGCGATGCGGGACTCACCTACACGCTCACGGTGACCTCGTACTTCTCGGCGCTGCGCGCTGTCACGTCGGTGCTCGCACCGGCCGGCCAGCCGGCCAGTGCCACCCAGTTCCTGCAGGGCTCGCTCCTGTGGGACCGCCGTACTGACCGCCTCGGCGTGGCTCCCGGTCCCTCACTCGAGCGGTCCGGCCTCTCGGGGCGGGTCTTCATGGACGTGAACGCCAACGGTATCCGCGACGTGGGCGAGCCGCCCGTTGCCAATGCACGCGTCCTGATTGGCTCGCTGTCGGCGCGCACCGACTCGACCGGCGCCTATCACGTCTGGGATCTCGTGCCGTTCGAGCCCGTCATGGTCAGTCTCGATTCCGCGTCGCTCGAGTCGCCGTTACTCGTCCCGCTCTTCGCGCGCACCAGCATCGTCCCGGGGCCCAATCGCTTCCGCAGTCTCGACATGCCGGTCGTGGAAGCGGGCGTCATCGAGGGGCGCGTCGTCCGCAACGGCGCCGGAGTCGGCGGGGTGACCCTGATCCTCACCGATCGGCGGAGCGGGACCCGGCGCACCCTGGTGACCTTCAACGATGGCGCGTTCTATCTCATGGGCGTGAGGCCGGGGGATTACGAGCTGACCGTCGACGCGCAGGTACTCGATGCGCTCGCGGTGGACGCCGAGCCGCTGCGGTTCAGCCTGTCGCCCACGGCCAACGGCGTCGGGCGTTCCGATCTCGAGGTCCGCCTCAAGTCGAGGTTTTAGCCGCGTCAGCCACCTCGTGCAGCAGGTTCTCGAGTTTCGCGAAATCATACGGCTTCACGAGCGACGGCACTCCCGCCTCGCGCAGCAATGTGGACGTATCGGCGGCGAATGTGTCGCCCGTCGTGAAGATCAGCCGGTTCACCATGGCCGGGTGTTCGCGCCGGAGACGCTCCAGGAACTCCCCACCGCTCATCCCGGGCATGCGGACGTCCGACACGATTACATCGAACCGCTCGCGGCGGAGCACGCGGAGCGCGTCGCCGCCGTCCTCGACCGCGATGACGTGCATCTTGCGCCGTTTGAGAAAGCTCACGACCGCGCGGCGGACACCTTCCTCGTCGTCGATCAGGAGGACGCAGAGCGGCGCTTCCGACGCGCGGGCCGCTTCGGGAATCTCCATCGGTGGAGGCGTGGTTCGCTTCCGGGCGCGTGCGTCCCTGGGGAGCGCGATGGTGAACGTGGCGCCGTGTCCGGGGACCGAGTGAACCGAGATGCGTCCGCCGTGGTCGTGCACGATCCCGTAACAGATCGAGAGTCCGAGTCCAGTGCCCATGCCTTCCGGCTTCGTCGTGAAGAAGGGGTCGAAGATTTTCTCCTGGATGTCGGGCGGAATGCCCGGTCCGGTGTCTCCGACCTGGAGCCGGACGCCGTCGTCGTGCGCGGTCATCGTGCGGATGGTGATGGCACGGCGGCCGGTGATGGTCGTCAGCGCCTGCTCGGCATTGATCAGGAGATTCAGCAACATCTGCTGCACCTCTGAGCCGTTCGCCCACGCTTTGGGGTTCGCGTCGTCCAGCTCGAGGTTGACGGTGATGTTGAGCGTGGTCAGGTGGTAGGACCGCAGCGCGAACGTCCGACGCACGATCTCGTTCAACTCCACCAGCGTTCGCTCCTTACTCCCCGCCCGCGCGAACGCGAGCAGATTCGACGTGATGCGGCCGATGCGCGTGGCCTCGTCGTACATCATCTGTACGGTCTCGCGCTGATCCGGCGTCATTTGGTCCAGCAGCAGCGTTTGCGCGAACCCTGAAATGATGGCCGCGGGGTTGTTGATCTCGTGGGCCACGCCGCTGACGAGCTGACCCATGGCCGCGAGCTTCTCGGCCTGTTGCAGTTGCGTCTGGGTGCGGCGCTGCTCTGTGATGTCGCGGACCAACATCAGGACCTTGGGGATGCGGCCACCCTCGCGGACCGGGGCGAGCAACACCTGGGCGCTGCCTTCGTTGCCTTGCAGCCGTGCAAACGGGACCTCGAAGCGGCGCAACTCACCGTCGAACGCCGCGATCAGATTCTCGCGTGCAATGCGGGCTGCCGGTCCGTCGACCCATCCGAATGCCAGACGCCTCCCGCTCCCCTCTGTCGGGTTGCCGGGGGGCGGGAATGTGCTCACGAGGGTGCGGCCGGCCGTGTTTTCGTCGAGCACGTGGCCGTCGCGGTCGACGACGATGATCGCATCGGGGACCGCCTCCATGAGCAGGCGGAGATTGCGCTCGGCTGAGGCCGTCGCGCCCAGGGAGCTCATCAGCGAACGCGTTTGACTGGCGACTTCATCCTCGAGGACCCGGGCGTAGCGGCGATCCGCGCCGAGCGAGTACAGGACCCGTGCCGCGATGATCGCCATGCCGACGCCGATGATCACGGCAGCTTCCCCATCGGGCACCTCGCGGCGGAGGGCGACAATCGCCAGGCTCGTCATCCCGGCGAGCCCGACGACGAGGGCGGTGACGCGCGCCGCATTGCTCGCCTCCGGCGCCGTCGCGCGGCGGCGTTGGAGATGCGTACCGTATTCGGGCGCGACCGCCGCCGCGACCGCAATCAGCAAGAGGCCGGCGTCCCACGTGAGGTCGAGCAGCCCGCCTGCCTGGTAGGTGCCGCGCAGTGCCACGACCGCGTACACCTGATTGCCGATGGCGAGGGCGATCACGCCCGGCAGTACGAGCGTCGCCGTCGCGGCGGGGAACGCCGGCCGGCGCAGGAGCTCGATCAGGATCATCCACAGCACCGCGACGGCACCAATGGACCAGCCGATGCTCGTGACCAGTCCGCTAATCGACACCTGCGTGGTGAGCAGCGGCTCCAGCAGATACTCGTACGCGAGCGCGCCGACGGTGAACGTGACGAGGACGCTGTCGAGCGCCAGCTCGGGATCCGCGCGCCGGGTCGGTTGCCCGCGCACCAGCGTCAACACGCCGACGATCAGACAGACGTAGATGCCGAGGAACCCCACATCGGCGAGCGAGGGGTAGGGCGGTGGTGCGCCGCGTGACACATCGTACGCCGTCCATGCCAGTTGACCGAGGAAGAATGAGGCACATCCGGCGCCGATCCACCGCCACGTCCGGCGCTGCTCCGACGTCGTGACACGGCGGGCGGACGTGTAGCAGGCGAACGCCGCGAACGCGGCCGCCCAGCCCCACGACAGGTCGGTGAGGAGGATGAAGAGGCGCCGGTCGCTCGGAGGGAACGCGTACAGCAGCACCATCGCCGCCAGCGACACGACGGCGATGCTGACCAACACGCGAGCGGGCCGGCTCAAAGCCATCATCGTACGCACACTCCGTGCCTAAACTATCCGCATTATCTTAGGCCGCCAATGAATTCGCTCGGGTGGATGCGTGCTCCGCAGGAATCGCTCGCGCACTGGGATGAGCACGCCGCGCTGGCGCACGCCGTCCGTGCCGACGGCCTCAGCCGCACCCTCGTGTGCGGCATGGGCGGGTCGAGTCTCGTCGCAGACGTGCTCGCTGGGACGTTCGGCGCCAGGGATCTCGCCGTGCTGGACAGTACGAATCCGGCAGCGGTGCGCGCGGCGGTGCCAGCGTCCGATTTGGCGCGCACGGCGTTCGTCATGTCCAGCAAGTCCGGGAATACCGTCGAGACGCTCGCGTTCTGTCATTACTTCGCAGCGCGCGCCCGCCCCGAGCAGTTCATCGCGATCACCGAACCAGGAACGCCGCTGGACGGAATCGCGCGCGCGAAGCGATTCCGCGCCGTCCTTCCACACCCCGCCGACGTGGGAGGCCGCTATGCCGCGCTGACGGCGGTCGGCATGGTGCCGGCGGCGCTGAGCGGGCTAGACGGCCGCGCGCTCCTCGAGCGGACGCGGCGCGTCGATATCCCCGCCGCGCGCGCGCTCGGCACCGCCATCGCCGATCGGGCCCGAAGCGGCCGCGACAAGCTCTCCTTGAGTCCGCCGCCGCGGATAGCCGCACTCGCGGATTGGATCGAGCAGTTGATCGCGGAGAGCTCCGGGAAGAATGGTCGGGGCGTGATTCCCGTCGTCCAGGATCCTGCAGGCGGTGCGTTGCCCGATTCGCAGACCGCCGGACCCGACACGTTTTCCGCCGATCCGCTCGATCTTGGCGCCGAGTTTCTGCGCTGGGAGTACGCGACCGTGGCGTTGTGCGAACGGCTCGGCGTGAACGCCTTCGATCAGCCCGACGTCGAGGAGGCGAAGCGGCTCGCGCGGGCGGAACTGACAGGCGGGGAGACCAAGGCAGGGGCGCAGCATGCTGCGCCCCTACCCACGCTCACCCCCGCGCAGCTGCGGGATGCGTATCGCCCGCGCGACTACCTCGCTATCCTCGCGTATGTCCCGCCCACGCCCGCAATCCTTCGCGAGCTCCAGAACGTGCGCGCCGCCTGGGGGCGGGCACTGGGGTGTGCGACCACGCTCGGCATCGGCCCGCGGTATCTCCACTCCACCGGGCAGCTGCACAAAGGCGGACCCGGCAGCGGACTGTTCCTCGTGATCACCGCCGACGTCGAGGACGATCTGGACATCCCGGAAATGGGTTGGACGTTCGGGCAGCTGCATCGCGCGCAAGCGCGTGGCGACGTCCGGGCGCTTCTGGCGCGAGGGCGGCGCGTTGCGCACGTCCATGTGTCCAATCCTGCGCAGCTCGCGCAGCTCCAGCCTCCTCTCGTGTGACCGCATACATCTTTCATCTCATCCCGCACACACATTGGGATCGGGAGTGGTTCCTCCCCCGCGCCGCGTTCCATGCGCGCCTGGTTCCGATGTTCGACGAGCTGATCGACCGGCTGCACGCTGACCCCGCCGTGCGGAGCTTCCTGCTCGACGGCCAGACGGTCCTCGTCGAAGACTACCTGCGCGCCCGGCCCGATCGAGAGCACGACGTCAAAGCGCTCGTCAAAACGGGCCGCCTGCAGGTCGGGCCCTGGTATGTGCTGGCGGATGAGATGATCCCCTCAGGGGAATCGCTGATCAGAAATCTCCTGCTCGGCGCCGCGGATGCGGAGCGCCTCGGCGGACGCCTGGACGTCTTGTACTCGCCCGACGCGTTCGGCCACCCCGCGGTATTGCCGACGCTCGCGCGTGAGTTCGGGATGAAATACGGCGTCCTGTGGCGCGGGCTCGGCGGGGAGCCGGGACAGGAACATGATTTCTTTCGCTGGCGCGGCCGCGATAGTCGTGAGATTCTGCTCTGGCACCTGCCGCCTGATGGCTACGAGATCGGCGCGGCGTTGCCCGGCGCCGGCGCGCGCCTCCCTGACATGTGGTCGCGAGTGCGCGCGACGCTCGTGCAACGGGCAGCCGGCAAGCACATCCCCTTGTTCGTCGGCGCCGATCATCATGCGCCGCATCCCACGCTCGCCCGCTTGCGCGACCTGCTCGCCGACCTCGAGCCGGCGAGCGCGTTCCGCGTTTCGCGGCTCGACGAGTTCTTTCAGGCCGCCGAGAGCTCGCCGGCCAAGCCTCTCGCCGGCGAGCTGCGCTGGTCGTACGGCTACACGTGGACGCTCCAAGGTGTCCACGGCACCCGGGCGCCACTCAAGCGGCGGCACGGGCAGGTCGAGCTCTGGCTCGAGCGTCTGGCGGAGCCGTTGGTGGCGTTGGCGCGGCACTCCGGCGCACGCGATCGCCGGCCCGTCCTGGACACGGCGTGGCGTACGCTGGTCCGGACCCAGTTCCATGACACGATTTCCGGATGTACGGCGGACGCGGTGGCGGCCGCCGCCGCCCACCGGCTGGACGTCGTCGCAGCGTACGCCGCGGAGTTGACGCGCCGTGCCTGCATGGACCTGGTCGGTCACGACCCAGACCTGCAGCGAGAGCGGACCGATGGGACCGAGCCGGCATTGGTGCTGTGGAACCCGGCGCCCCGTTCGCGCGCCGGCGTCACCGTCGCGGATGTCAGCGTCTTCCGCCGCGATGTACTCGTCGGGCCGCCCGCGGACGGTCGCCTGCCTCGCCAGGGGGCGGGCTACCGACCATTCGCGCTCTATGGCCGCGACGGACGCGCCCTACCGGTCCAGGTCCTCGCACAACGGCGCACGCAGGAGCGAATCGACGCCACGCGGCACTATCCCGACCAGGATGAAGTCGATCAGGTCCGGATCGCATTTCGCGCGCCGCCGGTGGCGGGCCTCGGGCTCGCCGCGCTGACGACGGGCGCCGCGGCGCCGCTGCCGCGCCGCGAAGACGTCAGGGTTCGTGGGCGCTCGCTCGAGAATCGCTTGGTCGCCGTTGCGCTCGAGCCCAACGGCGCGCTGACGCTGTTCGATCGGCGGCGGAACGAGCGGTATGGCGAGCTGCTGCGCCTCGAGGATGCGGGCGATGCGGGGGACGCCTATACCTACTGTCCACCGGCGCGCGATCGCGTGAAACAAAGCCGCGGTCCCATCTCCGTGCGGCGGCTCGCGGCCGGCCCGCTCGTCGCGGCCCTCGAAGCGCGCTGGGAAGTCATCCGCGGGATCGACGCGCGTCTGGTCGTGCAGCTATTCGCCGATAGTCCGATCGTGCGCGCGTCGCTCGACATCGACAATCGCAAGCCCTACCACCGGCTGCGGGCTCGTCTGTCGACCGGTCTGGCCGCCGTGCCGGCGATCGCAGGCGCCGCGTTCGGTACCGCGGAGCGCTCGGCGCTGCACGTCGATCCGGCGGCGTATCGGCGGGAAACGCCGGTCCGCACCGCGCCCGCGCACCGATTCGTGGCCGTGGCCCGCGGCGGACGCGGACTCGCCGTTCTGGCGCCTGCGTTCTTCGAGTATGAGTGGACGGCGAAAGGCGATTTGCTCGTCACGCTGCTGCGCGCGGTCGGCGATCTGTCACGCGGCGATCTGCCCACTCGGCCCGGTCACGCGGGCTGGCCGACCGCGATTCCCGGTGCCCAGTGCCCCGGTACCACGCGGATCGATCTCGCGGTGGTGCCGGTGAGCACCGGCGATGTGGACCGCGGAGATGCGCTCCCGCACCTGTGGGAGGACGCGTTTTTGCCGCTGCAGGGGCTCTGGCTGCGTGACGCGGCGCCGCTGAACCCACCGCCGCTCGAGATCACGCTCGAAGGCTCGGGGCTCGTGTTCTCCGCGCTCAAGCCGGCGCAAGTCGGGTCACCGATGGTGCTGCGGTGTTACAACACGACCGGCCGCAAAGCCGCGGGCGCGTGGCGGTTCGCGAATGGTGTGAAGACGGCGCATCGCGTCCGCGCGGACGAACGCGAGGCGGTGGCGCTCGTGCTCGAGCAGCGCGGCAACATCGTGCGCTTCGCCGCCGAGCCGCATGAGATGGTCACGATTCTGGTCACGTGATGCAGGAGCATTCGTTCTCGACGCCTCGAGCGGCGCGATACTTCACGCTGGGATCTCCAGAGGATGCCGCCGACGTCTGGTTTGTCTGTCACGGATATGGACAGCTCGCGGCGCGCTTTCTCGAGCGCTTTCGTCCGATCGAAGCGAAACGCCGCTGCATCGTCGCGCCCGAAGGCCTGTCGCGGTTTTATCTGACCGAGAATGCCACCGAACGTCGTGTCGGCGCGAGCTGGATGACGCGTGAAGACCGGCTGCACGAAATCGACGACTACGTGCGGTATCTCGATGGTGTCTACCGCTACATTGCGCCCTCCCGTACAGCGAAGGTGACGGCGCTCGGGTTCTCACAGGCGGCAGCGACGGTGTGCCGGTGGGCGGCGCTGGGCTCGTCACGCATCGACCGGCTGATCGTCTGGGGTGGGGAAGTGCCGCCCGACCTCGACCTGCAACGCCTCCGCGTTCCCAGTCTGACGCTCGTGTATGGGACGCGCGACCAATTCTTCACGTCGAAAATCGTCGCGGCGACTGAGGCCCGGCTGCGTGAGCACAAGGTTGGCTACGACCTGGTTTCGTTCGATGGCGCACACGAGATCGACGAGCCCACGTTGCGTCGATTGGCTCAGAATCGTGCGCCGTGAGCCGTGCGCTGTGCGCCGGGAAGCAGTCCGGCGCACGGCTTACGGCGCACGGCCCACGTTGGGATCCAGGACATCTCGCAACGCATCCCCCAGCAAGGTGCACGCGATGACGACCAGTACGAGCGCCACGCCCGGCGCGGTCGCGACCCAGGGCGCGTTCACCAGCGTGTCGCGGCCCGACTCGATCATGTTGCCCCAGGATGGCGTGGGCGGCTGCACGCCGAGTCCGAGATAGGACAACCCCGCCTCGAGCGTGATCGCGTTGCCGACGCCGAGGGCGGCGGCGACGATCACCGGCGTGAGCGCGTTCGGCAGGATGTGGCGCCCCAGAACGCGGAGCCGCCGCGCGCCGACCGCCACCGCGCCTTCGACAAAAGGCCGCGCTGCCAGCGCGCGCACTTCGCCGTGTACCAGCCGTGCGATGCCCATCCAGCCCGTGAGTCCCAGCACCGCGATCACCAGCGTCGTGCTCGGTTGCCACAGCGCGGCGAGGAGGAGCAGCAGTACCACGCGTGGTACGGCCAGGGCGAAGTCGGTCAGCCCCACCAGCGTGAGGGACAGCGGCCCCCGCCAGTAGCCCGCCACCGCGCCGACCACGACGCCGACCGCGAGCGAGACCAGCACCGCCAGCACGCCGATCCCCATCGAGATGCGGGCGCCGTACACCAGCCGGGTCCACACATCGCGTCCAAACCGGTCTGTGCCGATAGGATGAAACGTGCCGTGCACGTCCGTCGCCAGCGGCGGGACAAACCTCGTCGCGACGATGTCGCGTTGCGTGTTGGGATCACCAGTCGTTACGAGCGGCGCCGCCACGGCGCAGACCAAGACCACGAGCAGCACGCAGACTCCGAACATGCCGCGCCGATCCCGCAGCAGCCTCGTCACGCCGGTCCGCTCCGGATCCGCGGATCGAGCCAGGCAGCCAGCACGTCGGCGAGCATGTTACCGGCGACGACCAGCACCGCACTTACCGCCGTCGCGGCCATCACGACCGGATAGTCGCGACCCTGTACCGCTTCGACCAGCACGCGCCCCACGCCGGGCCAGGCGAACACGGCTTCGACGAACACCGCGCCGGAAAACAGGACGGGCAGCGACAAGCCGAGCATCGTCACCACCGGCGTGAGCGCATTGCGCAGGGCGTGACGTCCCACGACACGGCGCGTGGTCAGGCCCTTCGCTCGCGCCGTGATAATGAAGGGCTGGCTCAACGTGTCGAGCATCGCGCCCCGCACGTACCGCGCCGCCCCGCCGATGCCGATGAGCGTCAGCGTCGCGAGCGGCAACGCCAGATGGCGGAGCCGGTCGACCAACCAGCTTCCGCCACGCAGATAGTCGGAGTCGAGCCCGGCGGCGCCGAATGCAGGCAGCAGCTGCGTCCAGTACGTGAACACCAGGACCAGCATCAGTCCGAGCCAGTAGCCCGGCACGGCGAACAGAGTGACGGAAGAGACCGAGAGCAGGGTGTCGGAGCGCGAGCCGCTGCGGGCCGCCTGCACGACGCCGATCGCAAGACCGATCAGGTAGCTCAGGACGAGCGACAGTCCGACGAGCCGAGCGGTTGCGGGCCACGCGTCGCCGAGAATCGCGCGCACCGGGCGGCCCTTGGCGATGCTGCTGCCCCAATCCCCGCGCGCGAAACGACTCAACCAGCCCGCGAATTGCGCCGGGAGCGGGCGGTCCAACCCCAGGCTGTGGCGCTGCGCTGCGGCCTGCTCCGCGGTCGCGGTGGGGCCCAGGATTATGTCGATGGGATCGCCTGGGGCGAGGTGCAACAACAGGAAAGTGAGCGTCACGACGCCGAGCACGACGGCGAGACCGGCGAGCAGACGGTGTCCGAGCCTGGCAAGCATCGCCGGGAATCTCGCGCCGCCACTCTTGCGCCGCTAGAATGCGGGCGTGTCGCGCGCGACTGTTCCGGTGCTGCTCGTGATGGCCACGCTGGTGACGTGCGCGTGCGGGGATGAGGCCGCGCGCCGCGGCGCGACCGTCATGTTCGCGTCGGGCGCCGATCTGCAGAGTATCAATCCGCTCCTCACCATCCACCCCCTCGCCCGGCAGGTGCAGCGGTACGTGTTGCTCACGACGCTCGCACGCTACGATTCGCTGCTCGTGCCGCAGCCCTATCTCGCGCGCACCTGGCGCTGGGCGCGCGATGGCCGGACGCTCACGTTTCGGTTGCGTACCGATGTGCACTGGCACGACGGCGTGCCCACGACCGCGCGCGACGTCGTGTGGACGCTGCAGGCGGCGCATGACCCGGCGACCGGCTACCCGCGCTTCACCGAGCTCCAGACGCTGACGTCCGTCGCCGCGTTGGACGACTCAACCGTCGAGCTGCATTTTGCGCGCGGGGAAGGTCCGGACCTGCCCTTCGTCCTCACGGACCTCGCGATCCTGCCGGCCCACCTGCTCGACAGCGTCCCGCACGCCCGGCTGCGGCAGGCTTCCTGGAACGTGCACCCGGTGGGCAATGGACCATTCCGCTTCGTCACGCACGAGCCGAATCGCCGCTGGGTATTTGCCCGGAGCGCCGATTTTCCCGCCGATATGGGCGGGCCGCCGCACGTCGAGCGGCTCATCGTCGTCGTTGTCGATGAGCCGATGGTCAAGCTGTCCGCGCTCGTGTCCGGCGAGCTCGACTTCGCGGGAATCAGTCCCCAGCACGTGGCGTTCGTGCGTCGGCACCACACGTTGGCGATTCGCGAGTACCCGCTGATCTTCCCGTACGGTCTCATCTTCAACACGCGCCGCCCGCCGTTCAACGATCCGCGCGCGCGTCTGGCCGCGGCGCTGGCGATCGATCGACAGGAAATCGTCGATGGCTATTTGTTCGGGTTCGCCGCAGTTGCCGAGGGGCCGGTCCCGCCGGGCCTGCCGCGCTATGTCACGCCGCCGCACCTCCCGCTCGCGCCGGACTCGGCGCGTCGCCTGGTGGCCGCGCTGGGTGGCGGGCCGCCGAGCTTCGAGCTGATCACCGTGGGTAGCGGGGAAGCGCCGCTCGAGCAGATGATTCAGGCGCGTCTCAGCGCGGTGGGCTTCAAGGTGACGATTCGCCAGCTCGAGAACTCCGCGTTCCTGGACCGCGTGTACGGCCCGCGGCACGACTTCACCGCTGCGGTGACCGGCATCCCCGGCGATCCGGGACTCGGCTTCCTGCAACCCCTCGGCAATCTCACAGGAATCCCGGTTCCCCCGGACCCCATCGCAGCGCAGCGCCTCTTCGCGGAGCAGCTGCCGATCGTGTGGCTGTACCACGCGCGCGGCGTCCTGGCGCTCAGCCGGCGCGTCCGCGGGGTCCGCATGGATGTGCGCGGGGAGTTGCCCACGGTCGTCGCCTGGAGCGTGCAGCAATGAGACGCCGCGACTTGCCGACCGCGTTTCACGCGAACGCCCCGCTGCGGCTGGACTTCGCCGGAGGATGGACCGATGTCCCGCCGTTCTCGGCGCGCGAGGGCGGCGTGGTCGTGAACGGCGCGATCGGACTCCGCGCGCACGTGGAGCTGCAGCTCGGTGGGACATTGCTGCGGCTCGTGTCCGAAGAGTTGGGCGAGACACTCGAGTGCGCGAATTCGGGAGGCCTGGTCCCCCACGGCAAGTTGCCGCTGCTCGCCGCGGCCCTGCGGATGTTTCCGGTGCTCGGCGGGTTCACGCTGACCACGCGCTCCGATGCCCCGCCGGGGTCGGGACTCGGCAGCTCGGGCGCGCTCGGCGTCGCGCTGGTCGGTGCGCTGACGCGTGCGCGTCAGGAGACGTTCGCGCGGCCGGACGTGGCGGACCAGGCGTGGCAGGTCGAGACGATCGAGGCGCAACTCCCCGGCGGAAAGCAGGACCAATACGCCGCGGCACTGGGCGGATTTCACCGCCTCAGCTTTCGCGATCCCGACGTCGGCGTCGAACCCGTGACGCTCGAGCCCGCCTTCGCTGCGGCGCTCGAGCGCCAGACGCTGATTTGCTATACCAACAAGTCCCGAATCTCCGGTGACACCATCGCTCGCGTGATGGGCGCGTACGAGCGCGGCGATCGCCACGTGACCGGTGCGCTGCGCGGGCTGAAGGAGACCGGCAATGCGATGGCCGAAGCGCTGCGCGCCGCCGACTTGGGACGCGTGGGCACATTGTTGAGCGAAAACTGGAAACACCAACAGGCGCTCGACCCCGGCATGCGCACGCCGGAGATGGCGCAGCTGGAACACGCCGCGGCCAAGGCCGGCGCGCTCGGCGGCAAAGCGGCGGGTGCGGGGGCCGGCGGCTGCATGTTCTTCGTGATGCGCGGCCCTGCGCGCGACGCGGCGAGCGCGGTGGCGGGGAACGGCGCACGCGTGCTGCCGCTCGCGTGGGCGCCCGAAGGAGTGCGCACGTGGTAACGGCGGAGACGCTCGCCGCCCGCGCGCAGGAGGTCCGCGGTTCGGCCGATCTCCAGGCACTGCTCGCCCGGTTGCGCGAGCGCGCCCGCCCGCTGCTCGACCGCATGCCGATCGTTCCCGATCACAAGGCGCTCCTGACGACGGACGGCGGCTTCTGTCCCGACGACGGCGCGGCCCTCTCGTTCGATCCCTGGAGCCCGACCGAGCATCGATGTCCGCGCTGCGGCAAGACGTGGAGTGGCGAACGGCACCACTGGAGCTGGGTGCGCTACCAGCATCTCTGGCTCGCGGAGCGGGCGGCCCACCTCGCGACGCTTGCGAGCTTAGGCGACCAGGCAGACCGCGCGGCCGCGGCGCGGGCCCGCGACATCCTGAATGCCTACGCGGAGCGCTACTGGCGCTACCCCAACCGTGACAATGTGCTCGGGCCGAGTCGCCTGTTTTTTTCGACGTACCTCGAGTCGCTCTGGGCGTGCAATTATGTCGCCGCCGCCGCGTTGCTGCGCGCGAGCGATCAACTCGACGACGCCACCGCCCGCGGCGTAAATCAGGTCGTCGAGGAAGCCGCGACGCTGATCGGGGACTACGACGAGGGACTCTCCAACCGGCAAACGTGGAACAACGCGGCGCTCGCGGCGGTCGCGGTGTGGTTCGAGGACGAAGAGCTGGCCCAGCGCGTCATCGAAGGCGACACCGGACTCATCGCGCATCTGATCCGCGGCTACGGGCGTGACGGAATGTGGTACGAAGGCGAGAACTACCATCTCTTCGCGCTGCGCGGCCTGCTCACGGGAGCCGGGTGGGCGCGGCTCGCCGGCGTCGACTTCTGCGAGGATCAACGGCTTGCAGATCGCCTCCACGCGACGCTGCGGGCACCGGCCTTGACGGCGCTTCCGGACTACACGTATCCAGCCCGAAAGGATTCGCGCTTCGGGGTCTCGCTCGCGCACCCCTCATATCTCGAATTGTGGGAGATCGGACTCGCGAGACTCGTGCGCCGTGCGCCGGACGCCGTGCGCTGGAATGATCTCGCGGCCTGGCTTGCGGCGTTATATCACGTAACACCGCAGTCGCACGAGGTACAGGAATCCTACCTGCACGACGCCGCCGCACAGCGCACGGCGCACGGCGGACGCAATTTTTTGTCCTGGTGGTCTTTGCTGGAAATCTTGCCGGACCTTCCTCCCGTCGAGGAGCCGTGGAATCCGAACAGCGTGCTCCTGGAAAGTCAGGGACTTGCGGTGTTGCGAAGGGCCGGCCGCTACGTGAGCCTCGAATGTGGTCCGAATGGCGGGGGGCACGGCCATCCCGACCGGCTCCAGTTGACGCTCCATGCCGACGGTGTCCACTGGCTGCCCGATCCCGGCACCGGCCAGTATGTCAGGCACGATCTGTTCTGGTATCGCTCTACGCTGGCTCACAACGCGCCGCGCCTGGACGGCGAGTCCCAGCCGCCCGGCAATGCCAGCGTCGAGTGTTTCGACGACCGCACGGAGTGGGCATGGGTGCGGGGACGATTCGAGGGCCTCGTTCGCATGATCACGGCCGGCCCGTCCTACGTCGTCGACGTCCTGGTGTTCGCGGGCACCGAAGAAAGACTGCTCGAGCTGCCCTGGCATCTCGCGGGTCGCGGCGGTGTGGAGACGCCGGGCCGTTGGGTCACCGACGAGCTGGCCGACGAGTTCGTGACGCGCGTGGAGCGCTTTGTGCCGGCAGAGCCCGGTCCGGTCGTCCTCGCGCATGTGCAACAGCGCGCGCGACTCACCGCCCATCTCGTGTTCGAGGGCCAGCTACTCCAAATGGAAGGGCCGGGGTTGCCTGGGGAACGCGAGCGGGCGCCGTTCTACGTTGTGCGCGCGCGCGGTCGCAATGCACGGATGGTCGCTGTTCTCGAGACGCAGGCGGACCAGCCGGTGGTTCGGGCCGTTCGGATGCGCGGCGATGCGGTAGAGATCGAGACCGCAGCAGGGATCGATCGGCATCGTCTCGGCACAACGGAATGGATCGTCGAGTGTGAGGGACAACCGGCGCTCGTGCTGCGCGGGCAGCGAGAGGCAGCGCCTCCGTTCGTGCCGTTGCTGGAAATCGACAAACCGACTCCCGTTGCCGCTCCCGCGTTTCGTGTCGGAGGCTCCCCACCGCTCGATGGGTCGCTCGAGGGATTCGACCTGTCCGAGCCGCTCGAGTTGGGGCTCGAGGATCAGTATCGCCGCAGTGAGGACGCGTACCCTGGTCCGGATGAGCTGTCGGCTGTGGCGTACGCCGCCTGGGACGAATCGGCGCTGTACGTGGCGGCCCTCGTCACGAAGCCCGACCTCGTGCTGCGGCCGGCCAACGCGCCGCCACTCAAGCTCGACAACGAGCCCGATGACATTCACTCCGATGGCCTGCAGGTCTATGTTGCGGCAGCTGCTTCCGCCCCCGCCCCCGCCCCCGCCCCCGCCGGCGCCGCGCTCGGTTACCTCATCGTGCCCGATCCGGATGGACACACCGTTCGCGCGAGCACGACGAGCGACAGCCGCGATCCCGGGAATCTCGCCGCCGTGCGCGGCAGTTGGCGTCGCAACGAGCGCGGGCAGGGCTATTGCATCACCGTGGCCATCCCGTGGCCCCCAGGCGTGTATGCACATGTCGGGAGCCGAGTGCACTTCGATCTCATCATCAATGAAATGCTTCCCGGGCGCATCCGGCGTGTCGGCCAGCTGGTGTGGAGCGGCGGCGGCGGGTGGGTGTGGTTGCGCGGCGACCGTCAGGATCCGGCGCGCTTTGGCGTTCTGGAGCTCGTGGGATGATCGTCGTCGTGCTCCACGAGCCCCAGGACCTGGTCAACATTGCGCACGTTGTGCGCGGCATGAAGAACTTCGGTGTGCGCGATCTGCGGCTCGTGAGTCCGCGCGAGTACGAGGCGTATCGTGTTGAAGGCATCGCGCACCAGACCCAGGACATACTGGCGCGCGTGCGCACCTTCAGCACGCTCGAGGAGGGCCTTGCCGACTGCGTGCACATCGTCGGCTTCACCGCGCGCGGGCGCACCGCCAAGCGCAATCTGCAGCGGCCCAGGGACGCCGCGGCCGAGGTGGCGGCGCTGGCGGACAGCGGGGGGGGACCTGTGGCGTTGTTGTTCGGGCGCGAGGACAAGGGGCTTTCCAACGAAGCGCTCGATCGCTGCCACCGCGTCGTCACGATCCCCAGCGATCCGGTGTACGCCTCGCTCAACCTCGGCCATGCCGTCATCATCATGCTCTACGAATTGGCGCTCGCGCAGGGTGCGGAGGAGCGTCCGTTCAAGGCGCCGCGCCGGACTTCCGAGCCGGCCGATGCCGCGGAGTTGGAGCGGTTGTTTGTGGACGTCGCCCGCGCGCTGCATGCGATCGAGTTCTTCAAGACGCGCAACGCGGACGGTGTCATGCGCACGATGCGGGAGATCGCGCATCGGGCGCCCCTGGATGCGCGCGAGGTCAAGCTGCTGCGCGCGATGGCTATCGAGGTGACCAAATACGGTGAACGACTGGCGCGTTCCGGGCTTCACGTCGACCGGTAGCAAGCGCCCCGACGCGCTTTTCGGGACCGGGGGAGGAGGACCCACGCGTATGACGCGGGCCTCCGGCTGCCGCGTTTGGGGCGAGGACGGGCGTGAGTACGTCGACTTCGTCATGGCGCTGGGCGCGGTGGCGCTCGGATACGGGCATCCCGAGGTCAATCGCGCCGCGACAACGGCGATCGACGCCGGCGTCGTCGGCCCGCTGCCGCCCGTTGCCGAGGAAGCGCTCGCTGAGGCACTCGGCACGAGCATCCCGTGGCTCGAGCGGGTGCGCTTTCTCAAGACGGGCGCCGAGGCCGTCGCGGCCGCGGTGCGCCTGGCGCGCGTCGCGACGGGGCGCGACGCGGTGTTGGGTTGCGGCTATCACGGCTGGCTCGATTGGTGTCAGGGAGCGGCCGAGGGCGTGCCCGCCGCCGTGCGCGGCCTGTTCGCCGAGCTGCCCTACAACGACGTCACGGGAGGCCGCGAACTGATTCGCGCGTCCGCGCCCCGGCTGGCGGCTGTGGTCGTCGAGCCCGTGATCGTCACGGAGCCCACGCGCGAGTGGCTGCAAATGCTGCGCAGCGAGACGGAGCGGGCGGGGGCCATCCTGATCTTCGATGAGATCAAGACGGCGTTCCGCCTCGCGATCGGCGGCGCCGTCGCGCGCTATGAGGTGCAGCCTGCGCCGGATCTCGTGGTGGTGGGAAAGGCGCTCGCGAATGGGTTTCCGCTGGCCGCAGTCGGCGGCCGGGCGGATCTCATGGAGACCGCCAGCCGCACCTGGATCTCATCGACGTTGGCCACCGAGGGCGTGGCGCTGGCGGCGGCTCAGGCGACGCTCGCCGTGTTCGAGCGCGAGGACGTCTGTGGGCATCTCCATCGCGTCGGCACAAGGCTGCTGCACGGCCTCCATGAGTTGCAGCGCGAACACCCGGGCGTCGTCACGGGCGTCGGCGGTATCGCGGAGATGTGCTTTCTGCATTATGCCACGGAAGAGCTGTCGCGCACCGCGGCGTTGCGAGCGGCAGAGCGTGGGCTCTTGTTCAAGCGCACCGCCTACAACTTCATCTCCCTGGCGCACGACGAGGGCACGGTGGACCGTGCCCTCGCGCTGCTCCACGAGACCTTGGGCGAGATCTAAAAGAGCGTGTAGGTGCTCACCAGGAGAAAGATCACGATCGACGCGATGATCACGACGGCCGTGTAGCCCATCGAACGATCCTGCGGGACTTTCATGAGCGGCGGCAGCCCGACGTAAAGTAGAAAGAGGCCGTACAACGACACAAAGATGGTGAGGATCAGGAAGCGGCCATGAATGTTGAAGACGCCCGCCAGCCACACCGGCGTGCTGGAATACGCGGCGACCTTCAACGCCTGGACGTCGTTTTTCTGCCCTCCGAACCCCGGCGCCAAGAGGCTGATGACCTGCGTCAAGACGAATACACTGAGCAAGGTCAGGACCAGCGCGATCACGCCCCAGGTGATGGCGCCGCTGAGCGTCACCGCTTCGGGGAGCGTCGTCCCGGCGATCCGCTTTCCGAACAGGAACCGCCCGACGGCGCCGGCTAACGGCCCGAGGGCGGCGAGCGGCAGGACATAGCGGCCCCAGATGACGCCGGGTTTCGTGAATTCGGAGTCCACTTCTTTGAACGTCGCTCGGGGCTCGAACAGCACCCCCCGCGCGCGGCTCACCAGCGTTTCCATCGAGGTCTCCCCTCAAGGTCGACCCCCAAGATAAAAGGGGCGTAGATTGTGGCAATGCTGGTCGACGTCCACGCACACTTCTACCATGCGCGTACGCCTCGCGCCGACTGGCGCGAGCGGAACGAGAGACGCCTGACCGCGGGCGACAAGATCGGCATCACAGCCCACGTCGCCTCGATTCTCGGCACTTTCGGGCTGACGTCGCCCACCTATTTCCCCTCGCCCCGCGATGTCACAGCCGGCAACGACGCCTTGCTTGCCCTGCAGCGCGCCCATCCCGACCGCATCCGCGGCTACGTGTGCGTGAATCCGAACTACACCGCCCACGCGTGCGCCGAGATCGTGCGCTGCCTCGACGCGGGAATGATCGGCATCAAGCTGGCGGCGAGTCGCCGGGCGGACGATCCGCTGATCGATCCGATTGCCGGTCTGGCGCGGGAGCGGCGCGTGCCGGTGCTGCAACACATCTGGCAGCACCGGCGCCGCGACTGGCCAGGCCAGGAGGCGTCCGACGCGACGGAGCTGTGTACGCTCGCTCGTCGGCATCCGGAGGTCGCATTCATCCTGGCACATATCGGTGGCGGTGGAGACTGGCTGCACTCGCTTCACGCCGTCGCTGACGTACCCAATGTGTACGTCGATCTCTCGGGCAGTGGCGTCGATGGCGGGATGCTCGAGGCCTGCATCGCCAGCGTCGGCGTCAGTCGGCTGCTGTGGGGCAGTGACATCACGATGGATACCGGCTGGGCCAAGCTCCGCTATCTCGAGACGCTGCTGTCCAAAGACGAAATCGCGCTGGTGCGGTGGAAGAACGCGGCGCGCATCTTCCCGCCCGGCGCCTTGCCCACCGATTGATGCGCATCGACTGCAACGCGTTTCTCGGCGCGTACCCGTGGCGCAAAGTTCCGGGGACTTCACCCGACATGCTCGTCCAAGCCCTCGAGCGCACCAGGATCGACGTCGCGTGGGTCACGCATCTGCCCAGTCTGTTCTGGCGCGACCCGGCCGAGGGCAACGCCTGGCTGTATGAGACCGCCCGCAAAGAGAAGCGCTTCAAACCAGTCCCGACCGTCCATCCCACCCTGGCACAATGGGAGCACGTGCTGTCCGAGGCCGCCAATGCCGGTGCGCCGGCGGTGCGCTGCGACCCTCTCTACCTCGGCCTCGAGCCCGCCGGCGGCGAGATGCGCGTGCTCGCCGCTGCCTGTGGGGCCGCTCGCCTCCCGCTCATGCTCGCGGTGCGACTCGAGGACGGCCGGCAACGCCACCCCAACGATCACGTCGGTGAGCTGTCGGCGGCGGCCGTGCGCGCGCTGATTCGCAGCGACGCCGATGTGCGGCTCCTCGTGACGCACGCCGACCGCGGCTTCATCGAGGAGGTGCACTTCGGCTCGACGCCCGAAGAGGCGCGCCGGATCTGGTGGGACATCAGCTGGATTTGGGGTCCGCCCGAGGATCATCTGGCCACGTTGCTCGACACCATCGGCGTCGAGCGATTCGTGTTCGGCACAGGACAGCCGCTGCGCCTGCCGGAGACGAGTGTCGCGAAGCTCGATCTGCTCGACCTCCAGCGCGACACGCGTGACGCGATCGAATCGAAGAATCTTCAGGGGCTCCTGACCTGAAGGATCGTCTCGAGGGGCGCCTCATTCCCGCCGTGCCGGTCCCGTTTCGAGGCTCGACGATCGACGTCGCCGCGCAGCATGCCTACGCGACCTGGATGGCGCGGCAGCCCATCGCGGGCGTCGCGGTATGGGCGCACACAGGTCGCGGACCCCATCTCTCGGACGATCAACGGCGGGTCGTGCTGCAAGAGTGGCGCGCCGCGCTTCCCGGCAAAGTCATCGTCGCCGGCGCCAACGGACGGGCCATGGCCGAGGAAGCCAAACGGGGTGGCGCTGATGCGCTGCTCGCGTATCCCGTGCGGGAGAACGCCGTCGAGTATCACGACGAGTTGTCGCAGGATCTGCCCGTCATCGCATTCTATCTGTACGAAGCGGCGGGCGGCGTCAGCTACGACGACGCCACGCTGCACGGCATTCTCTCGTTGCTCGGGGTCGTCGGCATCAAGGTCGCGACGCTCGATTCGATCATGACTTTCCAACGGATCGCGGCGGTGATGCGCGATCATCCCGACAAGCTCCTCATCACGGGTGAAGACCGGTTTCTCGGCTACTCCATCATGATGGGCGCACGTGCCGCGCTGATCGGCATGGCCGCCGCCCTCACGGACATTCAGGCCGCGCTGCTGCGCACGTGGACCAACGGCGACACCCACGCCTTTCTACGCCTCTCCACGCAGTTAGACGCCTTTTCGCAAGTGACCTTCACGGAGCCGATGGAAGGCTACATTCGCCGCATGCTCTGGGCTCTGGCCGCCGACGGTGTCATCCCGGACGACGCGTGCGATGACCCCTGGGGTCCTCCGCTCCCGGCCGCGGAGCGGGAGATCGTCCGGCGCGCAGTGCGCGAGGCGCGGCTACGGTAGAGCGCCGCTCGTTCCTCAAAACCAGCGCCACGGTGGCCCTCGGAGGCTTGATGCCCAAAGCCAAGCAAGCGCATGTCGTCGTCGTCGGCGCCGGCGCGTTCGGCGGCTGGACGGCGCTGTTCCTCCGGCGCCAGGCGAGGGGCGCTCGCGTCACGCTCCTCGACGCCTGGGGTCCCGGCAATTCACGCGCCAGCTCGGGCGGCGAGACGCGCGTCATTCGCGCGACCTACGGACCGCGGGCGGTCTACACCCGGATGGCCGCGCGGGCGCTCGCGCTGTGGAAAGAACACCAGACCCGTTGGCACCGGCAGCTCTACCACGGCATCGGCGTGCTCTGGCTCGTCGAGAGCGACGACCAGTACGAGAAGGCTGCGCTGCCGATTCTGCGTGATGCACGCGTGACATTCGAGGAGCTGCAAGGTGCCGAGGTGGCACGCCGCTTCCCGCAGATCAATTGCGAGCAAGTGCGCTGGGCAATTCTGGAAAGAGACGGCGGCTATCTCACGGCGCGACGGGCGTGCGCCGCCGTGCTCGAGGCGTTTGTTGCCGAGGGCGGCGAGTATCGTCAGGTCGCTGTGCAGGCACCGGTGGAACCGCGCGGAGGCGAGCTCGCCGCGGTGACGCTCTCTGATGGCAGTCGCCTGACGGCTGATCGCTTTGTGTTTGCCTGTGGGCCGTGGCTTGGATCCGTGTTCCCCGATGTGATTGGCGAGCGCGTGAAGCCAACCCGGCAGGAGGTCTTCTTCTTCGGGACGCCTCCGGGCGATCGGCGCTTCAGCGAGGAGGCGCTGCCCGTCTGGGCGGACCATGGCACGCGGTTCATGTACGGGATTCCGGGGAACGAGTGGCGCGGCTTCAAGGTCGCCGACGATACCAGAGGACCCGTCATCGATCCGACGACCGAGTCCCGAGTCCCGAGTCCCGGCGCCCTCCAAATCGCCCGCGATTACATCGCCTATCGCTTCCCGGGTCTCAAGGGCGCACCGCTGCTGGAGTCGCGCGTCTGCCAGTACGAGCAATCGCCGGACGAGCATTTCATCATCGATCGGCATCCCGGCGCGGCGAACGCCTGGCTCGTCGGCGGCGGCTCGGGACACGGCTTCAAGCACGGCCCGGCGGTCGGAGAGCTGGTCGCTCGGCTCGTCCTGAGCGGACAGGCGGCAGATGAGCAATTCCGGCTCGCTCGGTTCGCTCACTAAGGACTTCGAGCGCTTCAAGCGCGAGCTGCCGCGCGATTTTCCCGCGCACGTCCGCGACGTCTATCGCATCAACCTCGCCGCCCGCTACCTCGGCCAGGCCCTGCCGCACCCCATTGGCAAGGGATCGGGCCAGCTGTCGCTCAACAACGGCCAGCTCGAGACCGACGCCGAAGCAGGCCTGGCGTTCGCGGTGCTGAAGACGGTGATCGCGCAGGATGCCGCCGGGGCGCAGTCGATGGCCGCGTGGGCGATTCACGATTCGAAAATGAAGGTCGAACGGCGCGGCGCCGGGTGGACCGTGACGTGGAAGGGCAGGGGTTGGGATCGCTCGTTCGACGACTATCTCGCCCTGGTGCGGACGGGTTGGGATCTGACCCGCGACGGTCAGCTGCTGACGGTGCCATCCGTGAAATACCATCTGCCCCGGTTGGATGAGCCCTTTCGCGACGCCGAATACGCATTTACGACCGACGCACTGGCCAAGGCCTGGGGCGAGTCGCCGTTGCTGCTCGAGAAGGACTTTTCGCCCACCCTCGCCGGGGATCAGCTGTCGGATGAGAAGGCCCAGATCCTGCGCTGGCTGCGCGAGGTGCCGCAGCGCATTCGCGCGCACGGCGATGTGCGGCTGTCCATGAAACTGATGAACGCCCGTTTCGATGATGACTTTCAGGTCGAGATGGTGAAAGCTGCATCCACTGCGGATGCCCTGGTGGTGTTCAATCGGCTGTTCGATTCAACGGCGCGTGTCGCATATGGTGGACCCGAATTGAGTGATCGCAATCTGCGGGTTTTGGCTCGGCTGACCCCGGGCGCAAGCCGGGGGATCCCGGAACTCTCCGGGACAGGAGACATTCACTCGGGCCGCATGATCATAGACTACGCGTTGCGCGGCTGTTCGTCCGCCCAGCTGCACACCTTCTTCCAGCTCCCGCTCGACGAGTACCCCGCGACCGAGGGCTCGCGGACCCAGCGCGCGCTGCATGCACTGATCTTCGATCCGCGCGACGGGCTGATTGCCGTGATGCTCGAGCGCGAAGCCGCCGGCCTGCTGGACCGTCGCGGCGGCGAGCTGCATTTCTTGGATCTTCTGCCCGATGCGCATCGCCCGCGCTGAGCTGTTCGAGCTTACGCTCCCGCTCCTCGAGCCGTTCGTCATCTCGGGCGGCATCATGACGGAGCGGCGCTCGCTCATCGTGGTGCTGCACGACGACGCCGGCCACGTCGGCTACGGCGAGTGCCCCCCGTTTCATCTCCCGTTCTATTCGGAGGAAACGCTCGCCGGCGCCCGCGATCTGATCGAGCACGTGCTGCTGCCGCGCGTCGCCGGCCATGAGTTCGACCGCCCGCTGCCCGAAGCAGTGGATGCCGCGCTGCGCGAAGGTGTGCGGGGCAATTGGTTCGCGCGCGCCGGCGTCGAGACCGCCGCGTGGGATCTAGAGGCGCACGCACGCGGCACTGGACTCGCGGCGCTGCTCGGCGAGCGGCTGGCCGCAAAGCCGGCGGCCGCCGTTCCCTGCGGTGTCGCACTTGGCATTCCGCAGGGCCGCGATCCCGCTGCGCTGACGCGCGCGGTGTACGACGCGGCGCGGCACGGCTACGCGCGGGTCAAGATCAAGGTCGCCCCCGGCTGGGACGCCGCCGCGGTCCGCGCGGCGCGGCAGGGGCTCGAGGGAAGCGATCTCCCGCTCACGGTGGATGCGAACGGGGCTTACGAGTGGCCGCGCGACGAGGCGGCGCTGCGCGCGCTCGACGATGCCGGTCTGCTCTACATCGAGCAACCACTGCATCCCGACGAGCTGGTCGGGCACGCCCGGCTCGGGGAAACGCTGCGCACGCCGATCTGCCTCGATGAGACGCTGCGCGACGCCCGAGCGGCCCGGCAAATCATGGCGCTGAACGGCCCGAAAGTCTGGAACATCAAGGTCCACCGCGTCGGTGGGCTGAGTGAGGTCTGCCGGATTTACGGGCTGGCCGCCGAGTACGGCGCCAAGCTGTGGGCCGGAACCATGCCCGAGTCGGGCATCGGGTCCCAGGCCGCGCTCGCGGCCGCATCGTTGCCCCTGTTCGTCTATCCTTCCGATCTCGAGCCGTCCGCCCGCTGGTTCGGTCGGAACGGCGATGTGATCAAGCTGACGATGGGCCGAGCAGGGCGAATGGCCGTGCCCCAACAGTCGTGTGGGCGGCTGCTCGATCCCGCCCGATTTCGCCTCTTGACCGTGCCTGTACTTTAGGGGCGCGAATGAACAAGCCAACGATTGACTACTGGGCCACTCATCTGTACTTGAGCCCGCGCCTGCGCCCTAAGCCCGACCAGCCGGTGCGCGATCTCTCGCCCCGCGCCGCCCAGCGATTCAAGAAGGCCCGCGAAGAGCTCCGGGGTCTGCGCCACGTCACCGAGCAGGTCGTCTACCTCGGCACGACGTGGAAGTGGGTCTGGATGTACGAAGTGGGTGGCCGGAAGCTGGGCTATCTCCATCCGATGCAGTCGGGCGTGAGCGGCACGTTCGTGTTGTCGGGGTTGGAGGAACAGGAAATCAGTGCGACGAATGGACTACCCCGCGTCATCAAACAGGCGGTGCGCGACGGAACGCTGTTCGATGGCGTGCGCCATTGCTGGATGGAATTCGCCGACCTCGATGCCGTCCAGGCGTTTGTCGACGTCGTCCGATTAAAATACCAACTACTGGCGCGGCCGGAGTAGCCGTTGTTACATTCGTGAGCCTTCGGGCTGAAGCCGCCCCACACCAAAACCGAACCACTGATTAGCCAGCAGAGGGAATCTGCGTTCAGCTGCGGTCGTGGTGTTGATCCTCGCCCTCCCGCCTGCGGCCCTTAGCGGCCAGCAGGCCCAATCGACTTCTTCACCGTCGTCCCGGTACCAGGCTCCCGTCATCAGCGATACGGGTGACCTCAAGGGACCGCGCCAGCCGATCTTCTTCCGTCACGACATCCATGCCGGGCAGGATCAGATCCCGTGCATGTACTGCCACTATTCGGCGGCGGTCTCGAGCGAGCCGGGGATCCCGTCGCTCCAGACCTGCATCGGGTGCCACCAGCTCGTCGGTGGATCCACTCCCTCACATCAGGCCGAGATCAAGAAGGTCCGCGACGCCTGGCGCGAGCGGAAACCGCCGGAATGGATTCGCGTGCACGCGCTGCCCGGGTTCGTGCGCTTCCCGCACATGCGTCACATCAAAGCGCTCGGCACCCAGGCGTGCCTCACGTGTCACGGCGAGGTCCAAAAGATGGCGCAGGTCTCGCAAGTCTCGACGCTGCGCATGGGCTGGTGCGTCCGCTGCCACATGGCGCAGAAGCCGCCGGTTACCCGCGACTGCAGCGTGTGCCACTACTAACGTGACCGACTCCATCGATCGCCGGCGGTTTCTGAAGGTCCTCGGCGTCACCGGCGCCGGCGCGGCCGCCTTGTCGTCCTGCGGCATCGGCCCCGAGCCCACCGAGCGGCTGATCCCGTACTTGGTGCAGCCCGAAGACCAAATACCCGGTACCGCGACGTATTACGCCACCACCTGCCGCGAATGCGCCGCGGGGTGCGGCGTGCGCGTGCGGGTGCGCGAAGGACGGGCCGTCAAGCTCGAGGGCAATCCCGACTCGCCGATCAATCGCGGGCGCCTGTGCGCACGTGGCCAGGCGGCGCTCCAGGGGCTCTACAACCCCGATCGCGTTGCCCATCCGCTGGTGCGGAACGCGAATGGCACGTTCGACGACATCGATTGGGACGGCGCCATCCAGCAGCTCGTGGCGAAGGTGCGGGCGTCGCAAGGCAAAGGGATCGTCTTCCTGACCGGCGCCGAGCAGTCGACGTTCGGCGATCTGGTGGATGAATGGATGAAGCAGATCGGCGGCCGGCGCATGAGCTACGAGGCATTCGGGTTCGAGGCACTGCGCGCCGGCAACCGGATGGCCTTTGGCACCGCGACGCTCCCGTCCTACGACTTCGCGAATGCCAAGTACCTGATGTCCTTCGGCGCCGATTTCCTCGACACCTGGCTCTCGCCGGTCGAGTTCCAGAATGGCTTCTCGCAGGCCCACACGTTCGACGGCGGCCGGCCGGCGGCGATGGCCAAGTTCGTGTACGTCGGGCCGCGCCTGTCGCTCACCGGCATGAACGCCGATGAATGGATAGCGGCGCGACCCGGCACCGAAGGCACGCTGGCGTTGGCGATGGCACAGGTCATCATGAGCCAACACCTCGCTCGCGTACCGGCCGATGCCAGCCGGCTCGTCAGCGTGCTGGGCGCGCATCGGCCCAGCGCTGTCGCCCAGGCGATCGGGATCGACGAGGCAACGATCGTCCGGCTCGCGCGCGAGTTTGCCCGGTCGGGTGGCGGGCTCGCCGTCGCCGGCGGGATGGCGACGCAGGGCGCGAATGGCGCGGCCACCGTCGCCGCGGTGAACATCCTGAACTACGTCGTCGGCGCGGTGGGGACGCTCGTCAAGTTCGGCGCGGACCTGGCCATCGGCTCGACCAACACGTTCGCCGAGCTGGCGACGCTCACCTCCGATATGGCGGACGGTCGGGTCGCGCTGCTGTTCGTCCACGGCACGAACCCGGCGCACTCGCTGCCCGGCGCGTTCCAGCAGGCGCTCGGCAAGGTCGCGTACAAGGTCAGCTTCTCATCGTACTTGGACGAGACGGCGGCGGCGTGCGACCTGATCCTGCCTGACCACCACCCGCTCGAGCAATGGGGCGACAGCCGGCCGCGTGCCGGCGTCACGGCGTTGCAGCAGCCGGTGGTGCAGCCG
>WNGB01000114.1_pt1 | contig 105058 bp, 94 predicted proteins | sample 5400681 | NCBI WGS metagenome assembly WNGB01 (sample SAMN13153367, study PRJNA577476) | soil metagenome | isolation source: 115 cm soil or saprolite under grassland replicate 2 | place: USA:California | collected 2016-06-15 | reverse complement strand
AACTGGAGGCACTGGGCTACACCGTCACCCTCCAACCCGCCGCCTGACTGGCGCTGATCGACCTGCCTGGACCCGGCTGCGCTGCGCTCCGCCGGGTGCTGCCGCCTGCCTACTCACCGTCGATTTTCGGATTAGGCGGAGGCCCTCCCGAACGCCGCTGATGGGCACAGGGTAGCCGGTCGGGCACACCTCCAGCTCGTCGTTGACCGACCGGGCGCGGAAGCTCGGGAGCGTGCCGTCAACCGCCTGGACGGGCCAGAGCAGGAACCCGCCATCTGAGGGAGACGGTCAGGTCACGCAACGCCTGGAGGGCCGCCTGGCGGCCGGCGGCGTGCCCGCTGGTGACTTGGCCAACGTGCCGGTTGGGGTCCGGGTCGGTGACCTCCTCCCAGCGGATGACCGTCGCCTCACCAGTCGGGCGCGACGCTGCGCAGGGCAAGGGTCTCGAACAGCGACCACGCCTCGGGGGGCCCGAGTCGGGTGCCTGCTCGGTGACCGCGTCACGGCGAGCCAGCGACCCGGCCCAGACTCGATCCTGGAGCGAGCGGCCATGCCGGACACCCGCCGGACCCATGGCGAGGTCATGAGCGGTCCGGATCTCGGCCTCGGAAATCTCCCGCATCCCGACCGGGGGCGTCTCTGGCGGACTCGGGTCCGCTGGCCTCCATGGCATGCGGCTCACTTCCCTTGGTCGCGCCCTTGCCAAGGGCGCCGCTCTTCGCGCTGGCCTTCCCCTTGGCGCTCTGTGCGCTGGTGATGGGGGAGTAAGGCCGGATGGTTGCAGCAGGGTTTTGCAGACGAACGGGGAGCCGGAAATCGGCTCCCCTTCTGTATGGCCTCTGAGCTGCGAGAACGTTGGTCGGGACGGCCGGATTCGAACCGGCGACCCCCAGTCCCCCAGACTGGTGCGCTAACCAAACTGCGCCACGTCCCGAAGCGGGCTCAGCCTACCACGATCCCAGTGGCCCTCCGCCTGCGCCGGCCGAGCTGACGCCGCCTTCCGGCCGAGCGCCCCAGCGCTCCCAGGAACGCGTGGGCTACGCTCCTTGAGTATGAGCCAGAGCATGGACGACCGCCCGGAGGCGGCGCCGCCGGCGCCCGACCGCCCGGAGGCGGCGGCTGAGCCGAAGCCGCCTGTCCCCCCGGCAGCCTCGGCGGACGTGCCGTCGAGCGCGATCGTCACCGCGCCCAACGCCATCTCGCTCGCCCGGCTGCTGCTGATGCCGGTGTGCGCCTGGCTGCTCGCCAGCCAGCACTACGCCACCGGCTTGGTGCTGACCGCGCTGGTTGGCGCCACGGACTGGGTGGACGGCTGGCTGGCGCGGCGCATCGGCCAGGTGAGCAGGGTCGGCCAGTTGCTGGATCCGTTCGCCGACCGGCTGCTGATCGCCTCGGTGGCGGTGGCGCTGCTGGTGCGCGGCGTGCTGCCGTGGCCGGCGGTGGCCTTGCTGGTTGTGCGGGATCTCATGCTGCTGGCGGGCTGGCCGTTGCTCAAGCGCCGCGGCGTCGAGCCGCCCGAAGTCGTCTGGGTCGGCAAGGCCGCCACCTTCGACCTGCTGGTGGCATTGCCGCTGCTGGTCACGGGGGAGACCACCTGGGTGGTCGCGACCGTGGCCCATGCGCTCGGCCTGGCGCTGCTCTGGCTCGGAGTCGTGCTGTATTACGTCGCTGGCGTGGTGTACGTCAGAATGGCAGTCGATGCGCTCGCACGGCGCGCAAGCGCCGGAACGTAGCCGTCGGCGGAAACGCCAGACTCGCGGCTGACTCGAATGCCGGCCGGGGCCGGCTGGATTCGAGTGGTGCGATTAGCCTCCCGAACTTACATGAAGGAACCTCGCGATCATCGACTGGAACGTGCTCGGGAGCAGGCGGCTCCCTCCCGCCATCCGGACCCGACCCGGGAGCCGGCCTGCCAGCGAACGCCAGATGATGAGGAGCTCGCCCACATGAAGTCAGTGATCATGGCCGGTGGGGAGGGGACCCGCCTGCGGCCCCTGACCGCGAACCAGCCCAAGCCGATGCTGCCCCTCGGCAACCGGCCGATGATGGAGCACATCGTCAGGCACGTCCACAACCACGGTTTCAAAGACATCGTCGTCACGGTCCAGTTTCTGGCGAGCCAGGTGCGCAATTACTTCGGTGACGGCTCGGACATGGGAGTGGACCTCACCTACGCCACCGAGACGACTCCGCTGGGCACGGCGGGCAGCGTCAGGAACGCGGCCGAGCAGCTCCAGGACACCTTCCTGGTGATCTCGGGCGACGCCCTCACCGACGTGGACCTCGGCGAGCTGGTCGCCTTCCATCGCCAGTCCGGCGCCATGGGCACGGTCGCGCTCAAGCACATGGAGAACCCGCTCGAATTCGGCATCGTGATCACGCGAGAGGACGGCCGCATCGAGCGGTTCCTCGAGAAGCCGCACTGGGGGCAGGTCTTCTCCGACACCATCAACACCGGCATCTACGTGCTGGAGCCGGAGGTCTTCCAGCACATCCCCGACGGCGGCTCGGACTTCGCCGGCGACATCTTCCCCAAGCTGCTCGAGCTAGGCGCCCCGCTGTACGGCTTCGTGGTCGACGGCTACTGGGAGGACGTGGGGAACCTCGAGGCCTACCAGAGGGCGCATCAGGACATTCTGGACGGCCGCGTTCGCCTCGACATCGGCGGCTTCGAGGTGCGCCCTGGGGTGTGGCTGGGCGAGGGTGCCGAGGTCGACCCGGACGCGCGCCTCGACGGGCCGGTATTGATCGGAGATTTCGCGAAAGTAGAGGGAAACGCGCACCTGCGGGAGTACTCGGTGATCGGCTCCGGCGTGGTGGTCAAGAGCGGCGCCTTCCTGCACCGGGCGATCGTGCACGACAACGCCTACATCGGCCAGGGGGCGAGCCTGCGCGGTTGCGTCGTCGGCCGCAGCGCCGACATCAAGCGCGGCGGCCGGGTCGAGGACGGCGTGGTCGTCGGCGACAACGCCAACATCGGACATGGCGCCATCCTCCAGCCGAACGTGAAGATCTATCCCTTCAAGACGGTGGAGCCCGGCGCGACCGTGACGAAGTCGATCATCTGGGAGGGCCGCGGGGCCCGCTCCCTGTTCGACGAGCACGGCGTCAGCGGGCTGGCCAACGTCGACGTGACCCCCGAGCTGGCGCTCCGGGTCGCGATGGCATTCGGCTCGACCCTCAAGAAGGGATCGAGGGTGACGCTCGGGCGCGACGCCAGCCGGGTCTCGCGCGCGTTCAAGCGGGCGCTGGTGGCCGGATTGAACGCGACCGGGGTGACCTGCCTGGACCTGGAGCTCGCGCCGGCGCCGGCGGTGCGCTTCTCGGCCACCGAGGCCGGCGCCTCCGGGGGCATGTACGTGCGCATCTCGCCGCGCGACAGCCAGTCGATCGAGATCGCGATCTTCGCCGACGACGGCTGCGACCTCGATGAGGGCGCCAAGCGCAAGCTCGAGCGCAACTACAACCGCGAGGAGTTCCGGCGCGCCTTCGGCCGCGAGATGGGGGAGCTGCGGTACCCGCCGCGCGCGATCGAGCTCTACACCGCGGCGCTGCTGGACGCCATCGACGTGCGAGCCGTGCGGGAGCGCGGCTTCAAGCTGGTCATCGATGCGGGCGGGGGCACCTCGTTGCAGGTGCTGCCGCACCTGCTGCCGCGGCTGGGGCTCGACACACTGACCGTCAACGGCCAGTTCGACGAGGCGAGGACCGCAATGGACACCGGGCAGGTGGACGCCGACCTGGAGCACCTGTCCCGGTTGGTGACCGCCTCCGGGGCGGACCTCGGCCTGCGCTTCGATCCGGTTGCCGAGCGGCTCACCCTGGTCGACGAGCGCGGCACGGTGCTCCCGTTCGACCGCGCGCTGCTGCTCTACGTCGACCTGGTGGCCGGCTCGCGGGAGCCCGGCGACATCGCCCTGCCGGTGTCCACGACCCGCTGGGCCGCGGAGCTGGCGGCGGCGCACGGCCGCGCGGTGGTCGGCACCAAGCTGGCCGCCAGTGCGGTGGCGCGAGCCGCGCAGCGGGAAGGTGTGGTCTTCGCCGGCGCCGAGGGCGGCGGCTACGCGTTCCCGAGCCTGCACCCCTCCTATGACGGGCTGCTGGCCTTCGGCAAGCTGCTGGAGCTGCTGGCGACCGGGGAGACCGGGCTCTCCAAGGCGGTCGCCGCGCTGCCGGAGGCCGCGCTGGTGCGGCGCCAGATCGCCACGCCCTGGGGGCGTAAGGGCGCGGTCATGCGCCAGATCGTCGAGGCCGCCAAGGACCGTCCCACCGATGACACCGACGGCATCAAGGTCTTCCACACTCCGAGAGGAGCCGCCGGCGACGCGCGCGCCGACGACTGGGTGCTGGTGATCCCCGACACGGTGGAACCGGTGACACACCTGTGGGCGGAGGCCGGGACCATCGCCGAGGCCGCCGAGCTCGCGGACGACTACGAGGCGCTCGTCCGTCGTGCGGCAGAGGGCGAGTGAGCGGCCCGCGCGCCGCCACGGAGTTGCCTCGCGCAGGTGGGCGACCGTAATCTCTCATCCCGGTTGTCCCGCTGGAGCAAGGGAGCTGGCCATCGCGGTCGTCGACTCATCCGCCGCACCGCTGGGCGGCATCCGCCGTCGCCTGCGCGGCATCCCCGGCCCCGTGCTCGCCATCACCATCGTCCTCGTCCTGGCCGCCGGCCTGATCGGTGCGGACAGCGCGATCGCCGCCGGGCGCATCCGCCATGGCGTCAGAGTTGGCGACGTGGACCTGTCGGGCCTGACGGCGGCGGCAGCGGCGGTGCGGCTCCAGGCCGCCGCCGGAGCGGTCCTCTCGCGCCCGGTCGAGGTCGCGGCCGGCTCGGCGAGCACGAGCCTGAGCCGTCGGGATGCCGGTGTCGTGCTGGACATCGACGCGACCGTGGCCGCCGCGATGACGGTCGGCCGCCACGGGCTCGTGGACGGGGACCGGCTGATCGCGTGGGTGCGAGGGATCGCGGTGCCCTGGCACGCCCGGGTCGACGACAGCCGGCTGCTCCGCATGGTCGCCGACCTGAACCGGCGGGTCGGCCGTCCAAACCGCGAGCCCAACCTTCGGGTGCACGCCGGTGACCGGCCGACCGTCGAACTGGTTGAGGGCACTCCCGGCACCGAGGTGGACGTGGCGGCCGCCCGCTCCGCGCTGGCCGCCGCGGCGGCCGCTCCAGAGGGCGCCCGGATCGATCTGCCGGTGACCGAGCGCGAGCCGACCGTTACGCGGGAGGCCGCGGAGGCCGCGCTGACCCTGGCGCGGGGCCTGCTCCAGGCGCCGGTGACCGTGCGCGTCGAGGGCGAGCGCTCCCAGCTCCTGCCGAGCGAGCTGGCGCCTCTGCTCGAGTCCAAGGTGGCCGGAAGGAAGCTGCGCGTCGGCCTCGACGAGAAGCTGCTGGATGAGCTCCTGCGGCGCAAGGCGCCGTTCGCCTACACGACCGCCCGCGACGCCGGCTTCCGGACGACCGGGTCCGGCGTCAGCGTGGTGCCGGCGGTCCCGGGCAGGTCCGTGCGGCCGGGTCCCGCCGCGACCGCGCTGCTGGCGGTGGCGACCCGGGGCGGCGACCGCGACGTCGCCCTGCCGGTCGTCATCACCCAGCCCGAGCTCACCACCGCCAAGGCCAAGGCGCTGGGCGTCAAGCAGCGCGTCTCCACCTTCACCACCACGTTCAGCGCCGACGACGCGCCGCGCGTCCACAACATCGGGCTGATCGCCGCGTCCATGAACGGCCAGCTGGTGATGCCGGGCGGGACCTTCTCGATGAACGCCGCGACCGGCGAGCGCACCGTGGCCAAGGGCTACCGCACCGCCCACGTGATCGTGAACGGCGAGCTGGTCGACGGGCTGGGCGGCGGCGTCTGCCAGGCGGGGACCACCATGTTCAACGCCGTGCTCATGGCCGGGCTGCCGGTGCTGGAGCGGCGCAACCACAGCCTGCACATCAGCCATTATCCGCTCGGGCGCGATGCCACCCTGAACTGGCCGAGCACCGACCTCAAGTTCCGCAACGACTCGCCGTACGGCATCTACATCACGTCGAGCTGGAGCAGCTCGCGCCTCACGTTCACACTGTGGTCGACGTCCAGGCACTACAAGGTGTCGCTCAGCACCTCGTCCAAGAGCAACTTCCGCAGCCCGCCGACCAGGTACGAGGACGACCCCACGATCCCCAAGGGCACCGAGACGGTCGAGGAGCCGGGGTCGTCGGGGTTCGACGTCACCGTGTTCCGGACTGTCACCCAGAGCGGCAACGTGGTGCGTCGCGACCAGTTCGTGTCCAACTACGTCCCCTGGACGCGCATCGTCCGCCGCGGCACCGGCGAGACCAAGCTCCCCGGCCCGGCTCCTCCGCTCGACACCCCTGGCTAGACGCGCTCGGACCAGGTCCCACCGGTGGTTGTGTCCACAGAGTGCCCGGATGCCCTGGCATGCTTGCCAGAGCTGTGCTTGGCTAAGTGCCCGCTCAACGGTCGACGACCCGGGCCGGCCCGGACGTGACGCGCCGCGTCACGTCCTCCCGGGGAAGTCGAGGCATGACGAGGCGAAAGGACTGGCGTACCGCTATGTATCCGGAGGACCTGAAGTACACCCGAGAGCACGAGTGGGCACGGGTCGAGGGCAATCGAGCCACCATCGGGATCACCGACTACGCCCAGGAGGCGCTCGGTGACATCGTGTACGTCGACATCCCCCCGACCGGCACCGCGGTGACAGCCGGGGAGCGGTTCGGTGAGGTCGAGTCGACCAAATCGGTGTCCGATATCTTCAGCCCGGTGTCGGGGACGATCACGGACCGCAACGGCGATCTCGACAAGAGCCCTGAGATCATCAACTCCGACCCATACGGGCGGGGTTGGCTGGTGGTGGTCGAGGTGTCCGAGGCCGCCGAGCTCGACGGGCTCATGGACGCGGAGGCCTACACTAAGCTGGTGAACGAGAGCTGACGGGGTGAGCCTGGCGTCGAGGCAGAGCCGAGCCGGCGACCTGCATCACGACCCCGGTGTGTACGTTGACCCTCTTTCCACCGGTCCTCTACAGTCAGCCTCCAAATAGCGCCGCGCAGGGCAGGACCCGAGGCGGCTGTCATCGGAGCCCGAAGCCCGGAGGGCACAGTATGTTCTGCACCCAGTGCGGTCACAAGAACCCTGACAGCGCCCACTTCTGCGCGAATTGTGGGGCCGCGCTGGTGACGTCCCCCGACGACTCGACCACGACCATCAGCCTCGCGGCGCAGGACCTGGAAGCTGAGGTGGAGGAAGAGGTCGCGGCTCCGGTCGAGGAGCTGCGCGATGGTACGGCCATGCTGGTCGTGCGTCGCGGGCCCAACGCAGGCAGCCGGTTCCTCCTCGACAAGGACGTGGTGACCGCCGGGCGGCACCCGGAGAGCGACATCTTCCTGGACGACATCACCGTGTCACGACGGCACGCGGAGATCCGCCGCGGGCAAGAGGGCTCCTTCACCGTCCACGACGTCGGCTCGCTGAACGGCACCTACCTGAACCGTGAGCGGGTCGAGGAGGGCGAGCTGGTCGGTGGGGACGAGTTGCAGATCGGCAAGTTCAAACTGGTCTTCTTCGCCGGAGGCCGACCGGGGGCCACTGGCCCGAGCCCGGCGGCCGGGCCCCGCTCCTCCGGGGGGGTCGGGTAGGTGACGTGATGCGGGATTCGGTCGAGCGCAAGGCGCCGCCGCCACCCGCGGGTCCGCCCGCGGCCGGCGGGGAGGGGGGAGCCTCAGGGCACAAGCCCAAGAGGCGTGCCGAGTCGTCGAGCTCGGCTGGGACCATGAGCATCGGCGAGGTTCTCGCGATCCTCAAGCCGGAGTTCCCTGACATCACCGTCTCCAAGATCCGCTTTCTCGAAGGCGCTGGGCTGGTCCGGCCGGACCGCTCGGCGTCCGGCTACCGGATGTTCTCCGAGGATGACGTGGCGCGCCTGCGGTTCGTGCTGCGGGCGCAGCGCGACCAGTACCTGCCGCTGCGCGTCATCCGCCAGCGGCTGGCCGATCTCGAGGCCGTCGGCGGGCTGTATGCCAAGGGCGGTCCGTCGAGTCCGGGCGAGGGCCAGGATCTCACCGAGCTGCGGCCGCCCGTGGCGCGGGCGCCGCGCCCCCCGGAGAGCCCGGCGCTCGACCCATCCAGCACCGCCGGGCTGCTCCTCCCGCCCCCCTCCGACGCCCAGTTCACGCGCGACGAGCTGTGCCGCGCCGCCGGCGCCACCGTGGAGCAGCTGGGCGAGCTGGAATCGTTTGGGCTGGTCAGCCCGCGCGGCACCGGCGAGCGCGGGACCTGGTACAACGGCGACGACCTCGTGCTCCTGCGGCTGGCCAGGGACCTTGCCGGCTACGGCCTGGAAGCGCGTCACCTGCGCATGTACAAGACCTTCGCCGAACGCGAGGCCGCTCTCTTCCAGCAGGTCGTCGCCCCCATCGTGCGCCAGCGCAACCCGGAGGCCCGCGGCAGGGCCCGCGAGACCCTCGAGGCCCTCGCCGATCTCGGCAGCCGCATGCGCAACATCGCGCTGCGCTCCGCCGTTGGCGGCCTCGTCGACGGCTCCCGGTGACCCATGCGCCCCATCCCGACGGCCCCCGGTGACACCCATGCGCCCCACCCCGCGGTCTCCTCGTCAGGCCGCCAGCCCAATCCCGCCAGCCTTGCCACAGCCGCGGCCGCAGCAATGGCGGCGGCCGCGGGAGCCTTTGGAGACTTATCGATCTAACCACATAGCCATATAGAGATATGTCGATAAATAGAGATCGCCTCGCCCGGCTGGGAGTCGCGCTCGCGCTGGTGGCGACGGCAATGCTGCAAGGGCCCGCCGCGGCCTCCCAGGCGACTGCGGCCCGCGGGGCCTTGACCAATCACGCGACTACGGCCCGTGGGGCCTTGGCCTCCCCGGCCTCTGCCGCTCTTTCCCGGGTCGATGCGGCCCCGGTGTCGTTGGGCTCATCGCCGGTGGCTGTGCCTGGCGCCCTGGGCGCGGCGGCGGCTGGGATCGCGGCCGCCGGGACGGGAAGCGAGGGCGTAGGCGGCCCGGGGTCTGGGAGCACCGCCACCGGTGCCGCCGGGACGGGTGCCGCGGGGATGGGCAGCGCCGGGACGGCGGCGGCGCCGCCCCAGGTGAGAGCGGGCTCGGTGTTGCTGGCTGACGAGGAGACGGGGCAGGTGCTGTTCGGGCGCGCCGAGCGGCAGCCGCGCGCCATGGCGTCCACCACCAAGGTGATGACGGCGCTGCTAACGCTGGAGCACCTCGACCGGCGCGCCACGGTGGTGATCGGGACCGAGCCGACCACGGTGGGCGAGGAGTCGCTGGAGCTTCGCAAGGGCGAGCGGCTGACGGTGCACCAGCTCCTGCTCGGCCTGCTGGTCAAGAGCGCCAACGACGCGGCGGTGGCGCTGGCCGACGCGGTGGACGGCTCCGCGGCGGCGTTCGTGCGGCGGATGAACAGCAGGGCCGCCGCGCTCGGGCTCCGCGACACCCACTACGCGACGCCGTACGGCCTGGACCGCCCCGGCCACCGGACCAGCGCCACGGACCTGGCGCGCCTGTGGGAGGTTGCCATGCGGCGGGCCGAGTTCCGCGCCCTGGTGTCGACGCGCGAGGCGCAACTGCCGGGCCCACCGCGGCTGCGCAAGTTCACCAACACCAACCAGCTCCTCGGCTCGTACGCGTGGGCGGTCGGCGGCAAGACCGGCTTCACGAGCGACGCCGGGCGCTGCCTGGTGGCCTCGGCCAGTCGCGGCGGGCGCCGGCTGGTGGCCGTGGCGCTCGGCTCTCCGGACGCCTTCGCCGACGTCCGCGCGCTTTTCGAGTACGGGTTCACCGCCTTCGACTGGGTCCGCCTGGCTCAGCGGGGCCAGGCGGTCACGCTCGCCGGCCCCGCCGGCCAGACCACCGCCTACCAGGTGACCGCGGACCTCGACGCGCTGGTCCGGCGCGACCAGATCGGCGAGCTGGCCCTGGCGCCGCCCTCACGACTGGTCGCCGCCCCGGGCTCCTCGCCGGGCACCGAGCCCGTGACCGTCCAGCCGAGCTCGACCCCGAGCGGCGGCGCCCTGACCGTCTGGATACAGGCGGGCGGGCAGCGTCTGGCGCCGCTACGGCTCGGCGCGCCGGGCTCCGTCGGCGTGAACGGCTCCGGGCCGGCAGGAGCCCCGGGAGCCTCCTCGTCCGCCCCGCCGACCGGCCTCGACGGCCAGGGGGACGCTTCGGCGACCGGCCCTGGGCAGGCCGTCCCGCCGATGTCGAGGGTAACTGCGGGCCTGGTCCCGGCGGGCTCGGTTCCGGCGGTGATCGACCCCTTCCTCCGCCGGGCCGCACCGTGACCGCCGACTCGGACCGAGGGCCGGCGGACAGCGGCGACCCGTCGGCGGTGCGGCTGGCCGGCGGACCTGCCGCCGGTGGCCGCGCGGTTTGGACGCTGCTGGACCGGGCGACGCTCCACGCGCGAGTGGCCGAGCTCGGGGCCAGGCTGCGTGCCGATTATCACGGGATCGAACCGATCTTGGTGTCGGTGCTCCGCGGCGCGGTGGTGTTCCTGGCCGACCTGGTGCGGGTCGCCGCCATGCCCTGCAAGGTGGACTTCATGGCGGTGCAACGCTCCGACGCCTCGGACGAGACCGGGGTGGTCCGCATCCTGAAGGACCTGGAGCTGGACGTGACCGGCCACCACGTCCTGCTGGTCGAGGACGTGGTGGACACCGGCCTCACGCTCGCCTACCTGCTCGAGGTGCTGGAAGCGCGCCGTCCAGCCAGCCTGCGGGTGTGCGCGCTGCTCGACAAGCGCGCCCGCCGCCGCATCGACGTGCCGCTTGCCTACGTCGGCTTCGAGATCCCGGACACCTTCGTATTCGGCTACGGCCTGGACCTCGACGAGCGCGAGCGAGGCCGCGACGAGGTGCTGGCCGCTGCCGACCCGCAGGCCCTGCTCCGCGACCCCGGCCTGCTCCCCGCCCAACGGGACTGAAGGGCGAGCACCCGTTTGCCCTGGTGAGAGCCCATTTAGGAGGAGCCGGGGCGGCGCGCGCTGGCGCTGCGCAGAACGCCCGACTATGTCGCGCCGGCCGGAGGCGCATGCTAGCCTCTGTAGGGGTAGGCGCCAGAGAAGGCGCGAGTATTCGACGCTCGAGGGGGTTGTTCGGTGGTCGAGCTGACCCTCGTTGGCGTCCGGATCGAGCTTCCTACTCAGACACCGATCGTGCTCTTGAAGGAGCGCGACGGCGAGCGGTTCCTGCCGATCTGGATCGGCAACGTGGAGGCGACCGCAATCGCGTTCGCGCTCCAGGGCGTGACGACACAGCGTCCGCTCACCCATGACCTGATGAAGAACCTGCTCGACGAGCTCGTCGTGTCGGTCGAGCGCGTGGTGATCACCGAGCTCAAGGACGGCACCTTCTACGCCATGATCGAGATGCGGCAGAACGGGACCCGCTTCTCGGTGTCCAGCCGGCCCAGCGACGCGATCGCCCTCGCGGTACGGTCCAACACGCCCATCTTCGCGGAGGAGACCGTCCTCAACGAGGCGTCGATCCTGATCAAGAGCGACGACGAGGAGCGCGAGGTCGAGAAGTTCCGCGAGTTCCTCGACCAGGTCAGTCCCGAGGACTTCCAGCAGTAGGGGCCTCGCGCCCGGCCCTCACCGTTGGGTTGAGGTCCAAGGACGCCCGAAAACCTGGTCATGCTCGTTGACGAGGTTCAGCGTGACCCGTAGGCTGAACATCACATCGTTGTAATTCCCGCCGGCACCAGCAGGAGGTTCTGATGGCGGTGCGCTCCATGAAGGGGCCGGCGGAGCCGGGCTACCGGGGGCCGACTGTCTGCAAGCTCGTCGGGATCAGCTACCGGCAGTTGGACTACTGGGCCAGGACCGCACTGGTCACGCCGTCGGTGCGGGCGGCGGACGGATCGGGCAGCCAGCGGCTCTACGGCTTCACCGACCTGGTCGAGTTGCGCATCATCAAGCGGCTGCTGGATGCCGGCGTGTCGCTCCAGCGCATCCGCGAGGCCATCCGGTACCTGCGGCGTGAGGCCGCCGGCAAGCCACTTACGGACATCACGCTCATGTCGGACGGCCAGCGGATCTACGCGTGCCACTCGGGCGAGGAGGTCATCGACGTCCTCTCCCATGGGCAGGCGGTGTTCGGCATCGCGGTCGGGCGCGTCTGGGCCGACACCGAGGGTGACGTGGCGAGCATCCCGGCGGACAACGCGGCCGGCGAGCAGTTGGAGGCCGGGCGGCGCATCGCTCGCTGAGGCGGCGATTTCCCTTTTGTCGACAGGCGCCGGTACACTTCACGCCTCCCCCGGTCTGCTGGTCTGCTGCAAGACTGACCGACTCCGTTCGCCCAACGGAAGGACGCCTGCCGATGCGCCGGGCCCCGCTTGGCCTCCTGGTGGTCGCGCTCCTGCTCGCCGTGGTTCCCACAGCCCGCGCCGATCGACTCCGTGACGTTCGCGACCGCGTGCAGAAGCTCCGCGCGGCGCAGGAGGCCGCGGCGGCCAGGCTCAACTCGATCGAGACCGAGCTGGACCAGCTGAAGGACTCGCTCGCCTACGGCCAGCAGCGCCTCGATCGGACGCGCAAGGATCTGGCCACCGCCAGGCGGGTGCTGGACAGCCAGCTCGCCGAGGTCTACCGCTCGGGTGGCCTCAGCGTCTTCGAGGCCCTGCTCGACCCCAGCTCCGACCACGTCCCGGACCGTGCCGAGTTCATCATGCTGCTGATGGGCCAGCGAGACGACGCGGTGAACAACGCCCGGGCCGCCGCCGCTTCCTATGACGAGGCGCTGCGGGCCGTCGCGGCGCAGCAGGCCGAGTCGCGCAAGCTGCTGGAGCAGTCCAAAGCAGAGCAGCGCCTGCTCGACAAGCGCTTCGAGGAGGCCAAGGGCCTGATGGACCGGCTGGCCGGCTTCCCTGGCGGCCAGTCGGTCTACCCGTCGCAGACGGTGGTCACCATCAACGGCCATCGCTACGCCTGCCCGGTCGAGCCGCCATATTCCTATGTCGACACCTGGGGAGCGTCGCGGTCCAGCGGCCGCCACCACGAGGGCACCGACATCATGGCACCGCACGGAGCCAGGGAGCTGGCCTACACCGATGGGGTGGTCTCGGACGAGCACAGCAACAGCCTCGGCGGGATCATCCTGTGGCTGAACGGCGACAACGGCGACCGGTACTACTACGCCCACCTGTCCGGCTATGCGGTTCCGCAGGGAACGCGCGTGCGCGCCGGCCAGCACATCGGCTACGTGGGCAACACCGGGGACGCCCAGTACACCGCCCCGCACCTGCACTTCGAGGTCCATCCAGGCGGCGGGGCCGCGGTCAACCCCTATCCCTACGTCAACCGCGTCTGCGGCTGAGGCGGTACCGGCCCGCCGCGAGGGAGCCGTGGGCACCCCGGGTGAGTGCGCCGGCGGAGGCTCACAGCAGGCTCGGGCGCGTCCAGTCCTTGCCCAGAACGTGCTGGTCCAGGAAGGCGAGCACGGTCTCGTACCAGACTCGGACATTCGAAGGCTTCAGGATCCAGTGGTTCTCGTCGGGGAAGTAGAGGAACTTCGCGTCCACTCCGCGGAACTCGAGGTCCGTCCACAGCCGCAGCGCCTCGCCGATCGGCACCCGGTAGTCGCGCTCCCCGTGGATCACCAGCATGGGCGTGCGGATGGCGTCGGCGAGCCGGTCGGGGGAGTGCTCGCGGTACCGCTCGGCGTTCCGCTCCGGCGAGCCGAACTCGCGGTCCCAGTAGGCGGCGCTGTCGGTGGTGGCGCGGAACTGCTCCAGCGACCAGATGCTGGCGTGGGTCACAATGCAGCGGAAGCGGTCGGTGTTGCCGGCCAGCCAGTTGGCCATGTAGCCGCCGAAGGACCCTCCCATCGCCGCGGTTCGGGTCTGGTCGATGTCAGGCCTGGCCTCCGTGGCCTCGATCATCGCCATCAGGTCGGTGTGGGGCTCCCAGCCCCAGCGACCACGCCCTCGACCGACGAACGCCTGCCCGTAGCCGGTTGACAGCCCAGGGTCGGGCAGCAGCACCGCGTAGCCGCGAGCCGCCAGGAGATGCGGGTTCCAGCGCCAGTGCCAGCCCGACCATGACGAGACCGGGCCGCCGTGGATGAAGGTCACCAGCGGCGCCGGGTCGGAGGGCGAGGCGTCCGCGGGCAGCACCAGCCACGCCCGCAGCGGGATGCCGTCCGCGGCGGTGGTGCGAACCTCGGTCACGCTGCCTGGTACCTCGACGGGCACGCCTGGCGTGGGCAGCGGCTCCGGCCGCTGGTCCGCTCCGCTGGTCGCCAGCGCCACCGCCTGCGGCGGGCAGGAGACGCTGGCCCGCAGCGCGTACAGCCGGCGCCCGTCCGGCGCGGGGCACAAATCGGAGAAGGTCCCCTCCGCGCTGAGCCGAGTCACGGCGCCCCCAGCGCCGGGCTCGACCCGGAACACCGGCGTGTGACCATCCTGGTCTGCGACGAACAGCACGGCGCCGTCGGGCGTCCACACCGGATGGCTGGCCCGCAGCTCCGATCCCGGGAGCAGGTCGCGTCCCTCGCCGGTGGCGAGGTCGAGCAGCCAGAGGGTGACCCGCGCCGCCTCGTCGGGGGTGCCGAGCCTGGTGCGCTGGCAGACCACCAGCCGTCCGTCGGGGGAGCAGGCCACCTCGCCGACGGTCGACTCGGGGTCGTCGACCAGCAGGCGGCGCTCACCGGTGCCCACATCGATGGCGACGAGCTGCGCGCGCGGGTTGCGGACGTCGTCGTCGGTCTCCCAGGTCGTGACGACGGTCCCACCGTCAGGAGTCAGCTCGAAGCTCGCCTCGTCCAGTGCACGCCCTGGCGTGAGGGTGAGCGACGGCGGCACCTCGACCCGGCCCGCTTCGGTCGCAGGCGCTGAGGCGGCGAACAGGCGCGGCTCCCGGGGCCCCAGGTAGTGGTCCCAGTAGCGGATGGGGTACGACTCGAAGAGCAGGGCCCCGACGCCGGCGTCCTCCCTGGCCTTGCCGCGCTCGCCATCCTCCTCCAGCGTCTCGACGCCCGGGAAGAGGTTGGCCACGAAGGCGACCATACCGGCCAGCAGCGCCGTCTGCACCGCGGCGATCCCGCCGGGAGCCTTGGCCACCATCCGCGCCTCCCCGCCGCCGGCGGGCAGCAGCCACAGTGCCGCCACCTCGTCGTCGTCGCTGGTGGTCTCCGGGTCCGGCCGGGCCGAGGTGAACAGCAGCGAGCCATCGGGCAGGAACGCCGCGCCGCTCTCTCCTGGCGCGGACCGGGTCAGGCGTCGGGGCGGGCGCTCGCCGTCCGGGTCGAGCTCCCACAAGGCGGTCACGAATCGCTTGCCGTCAGGGGCGGCGGTGGCGACCGTGGCCACCAGGCGGCGCCCGTCGGGCGCGAGCGCCAGCCCGGTAACCCGCGGCAGCTGCAGGAAGCGGTCGAGGTCGAAGGCTGGCGCCGGGGTCGGCGCCGGGTCGGGCACGTTCGTCATGGTGTGACCATAAAGAGACACGACGGGCACGTGCAATGGGGCGATCCGCACATCCTTCCTTCGCGACCCGCTGGCCGACTACGTCACGATCGCCATCCGGTCGCTGGAGGACTACGGCAGGCGATTCGGCCCCTATCCCTGGCCGACGCTCGTCATCGGCATCACCCCCCGGCAGGCGCGCGGCAGGCTCGGCAGGCAGATGAGCTTCTGGGACCGGCAGGCGGCCTCGCTGTACTTTCCCGGCGTCTACGCCCAGGGCGCCAAGCCCTTCGAGGCCGCCGCCGAACCACCAGCGCCCATCACGGTCTCCCAGGCCGTAGGCGCACCATGACCGGCGCGCCACGGTGGTGATCGGGACCGAGCCGACCACCCGCCCCTCTCCACGCCGGGGTCGGCTCCCTCGGAGCCCGAGCCGAGGCCACGGCGCACCGACCTCCCCTCCCCACGCCGGGGCCGGGCCTCGGAGCCTCAGCCGCACCGCCGGGGCGGCGTTGGCGGGCGCGGGACCGAGGTGCGATAGGGTCTCGCCGCATGAGTTGTCCCCAGGTTGCCTGAAGGACTCGACATGGCTGGCGACTGGGCATAGTATCGAACACACGTTCGATGGGAGATGCGAGTGAGTGAGGAAGACGAGAGGAGTGGGGCGATGGGAGAGGCGCAGGCGCAGCTCATCCCGGAATCCGAGCTGATCCAGAAGGGGAGTCAGGTCAAGATCCGGCGTCCACGCGCGGGCGAGAGCGGCGTGTGGACAGTCGTCGGCCCGGTGTCCACACCGGAGCCCGGCGACCCGGCATGGGACGTCACCAACACGATCAGCGGCAGGCGGCGCATCTTCCGTAGCTCCCGCCTCATCCTGCTGCGCCAGGCCCGCAAGCGCGACGTCTGAGTCAGCGACGGATTCGGCTCGGAGGTCGGGTCGGGGTCCTGTACTCCCCCGCGGGCGGGGTCGGCGGTCCGACCACCCCCTGCGGCGACCGCCGCTCCCGCCCGGCTTCTGTCCCGCCCGACCTCCTTGCCCCGGAGCGAAAGAAGGGTCCGCCCAGGTCCGCGAGCTATCTACCGCCCCGACCCTCCAGATGCGGTCAAGACGGGTCAGTCTGGAGTCAGGACCAGGATGACTTGGGTCGGGGCTGAAGCTCGTCGTCGACGTAGAGGTCCACGCGGTCCTTGTAGAAGGCCATGTAGCCCTTGATGTCGGTCCGCTCCGGCAGCGGATCCAGATAAGCCCAGGCGGCGTTGGCGCCCTCGCGATCGCCGGCCTTGATCGTCCAGTACGACGCCTCGCCCTTGTACGGGCACCGGGTGCGCTTGTCGGTAGGCTCCATCAGGTCTCTCCGCACGTCCTCCGGCGGGAAGTAGTAGACGGGCGGGTGACCCTTCTCGAGCAGCAGCAGGACGCGTGTCGAGTCCGCCACGGCGACGTTGCCGAGCACCGCACGCACTCGGCGGGGCCACTGCTCGACGCGGATGTGCTCGGATCGATCCGGCCGGTCGGCTCCGGCGTCTTGGCCCTCGAGGAGTTCCGGCATGGGGCTGTCTCCCTCTGGTTCGCTCAGAGCTGGTCACGGCGACTCTGGACCAGTGCCGTCTCATCGAGGGTACGCGCGTCCTCGGTAGGGCGACCATGCGACGGGTGGCGGGGCGAGCTCCCACCTCGCCCCGCCACCCTGATCGCTGATGCAATCGGCGCGACTCGGAGGTCACGCCGGCCCCATGGCTGGTCGGGCGTCACCTCCTCCGTTCGGTCGCGATCGTGGGTCCAAGGGTGAACTCCGTGGGCGGTCCTCCGATTCCCAGCGTTCAGAAAATCACGAAAGAATCTCGATCGGCAAACGGTTTGACTTCGGCTGAACCCTGTCGTAGAGTCCGCCTCGCCAACCCCCATGGCACCCCGCAGCACGTAGTCCTCTTGGCTCAGTCGCTCCCGCCCGAGTCGACGATTCATTCGCCTGAGCATGGGTTCCGTCGCGCTTTCGGACCCCGAGCGGCCGCCCCCACGGACGTTCCCGGAGACGGTCCGAGCAATGGTCTCAGCGGATTGGCGAAGGCGGTGGCGGCGCTCCGATGCACGTTCCCGCCGGGCCTCCTCGCACCATCGCCGTCAGAATATGTTCCCACGAAGAGGTGATCGTCATGACCGTGGGCACGCTCCGCGACCGCTTCGAGGAGACGGCGCTCCCGCACCACGACGTCGTCTACCGCGCGAACCTGCGGATCACGGGTGACCCGGCGACCGCCCAGGACCTCACCCAGGAGACCTACCTCCGTGCCTTCCGCTCGTTCTCCTCGTTCCAGAGCGGGACCAACTGCCGGGCATGGCTGCTCAAGATCGCCCACAACGCCTTCTGCCGTGACTATCGACAGCGCAGGCGGATGACCTGGCGCACGGCCGACGACGACGACTTCGATCAGCTCGCCCTGGTCCCGGGCCAGGCGCCCGATCCAGAGGAGGAGGTGCTGCGCCAGCACGACCGCGACGAGCTCCGCCACGCGCTCGCCCAGCTCCCGGAGCCCTTCCGGACCGCCATCGTGCTGGTCGAGTTACAGGGCCTGTCCTGCGAAGATGCCGCGGCGGTGATGGGCACGCCGCGCGGCACGGTGCTGTCGCGGCTGTACCGCGGCCGCGCCCGCCTGCGGAGGATCCTCGAGAAGGTTCCCGCATGACAACGGTGGTGGGTACGGCCCGCCCGCTCGCGACGCCACGCGCGAGCTGCCTGCTACCTGGGAGACGATCTTGACTGACGTGCGCGCGGGTCGGTGCCCGCACCTCCCCGGCCAATCTGGCGCATACGTCAGCAGCCCTGCTGGCGCGGACCAACAGGGCTGCTGACGAGCTGTTGGTGAGGGCGAGAAGTCGCTGCCGCCCGTATGACCAGGTTGCGTTTCGCCAACTCGCGTCACGGATCGCTGTTGCATTGAGACGAGATCTTTAATTCAGCGGCTACCATGAAGCTCAGCACGATTTGTTCTTGGGTAATGGCAGTCGCCTTTCTACTCTGCCCTCGGCAGCCTCTTCCAGCGACCCATCCCGCCTTGTTCGCCTCCAAGCAACCCGGTTGTAACAGCATGTTCGCCGGTGACAGGGGTGCGATTCACACAGTCGGCCGGCAATTCACCGGCAGTTCGCGCTGCCGCTCACGCTCATTTGTGCCGTCACGGCCGGCAGTGATCGAGTGCGGGTTCACCGGGCCCGCGCCCCCGCCATCCCCTGCGAGCGCATCCGGTCGCCGCCAACCATGGGGAGCCCGGGGCGCGGCGGCCGTCGCCCGACGGCCCGCCCGGCCGCCGCGAAGCCGTCTACTCTTGGTGGAGACACGATGCGTTTTTGGGAGGATCCGACATGCTTTGGGACATCCTCGGTCGTGGCGAGGCGGACGCGCCCGCTGTGGTCGTGCCGGGAGGGCCGCGGCTGACCTACGAGCAGCTGCGCGATGAGGTCAGGCGTGGCGCGGAGGCCCTGGCCGGCCTGGGCCTGCGGCGCGAGGACGCGATCGGGATGGTGTTCGAGAACGGCCCCGAGGCAATCGTGCTGTTCCTGGCGGTCGCGGCGGTCGGCGCGGCGGCGCCGCTCAATCCCGGCTACACCGCGGCCGAGCTCCGCTTCTACCTCGATGACGTGGACGCCCGTGCGCTCATCGTGCCGCCACGCGGTGCCGCGGCGGCGCGGGCGGCCAGACCCGACAGCACCGTGCTCGTCGAAGCGGCGATCGGCGCCGACGGCCGGCTGACGGTGGAGGCGCCGGGCCGCGCGGCCATCACCGCCGAGCCGCAGCAGCCGGGCGGCGACGACGTCGCGCTGATGCTGCACACCAGCGGCACCACCGGGCGGCCCAAGCGGGTGCCGCTGCGCCGCCGCCACCTGGAGGCCTCGATCGTCAACATCGCGGCGACCTACCAGCTCGGCCCGAGCGACGTGTCACTGTGCGCGATGCCGCTGTTCCACGTGCACGGGCTGCTGGCGTCGGCGCTGTCGACCCTGGCCACCGGCGGCACGCTGGTGGTGCCCTCGCCGTTCAACCCGATGCGCTTCTGGCCGGTGGTCCGCGAGCAGCGGCCGACCTGGTACTCGGCGGTGCCGACCATCCACCGCATGGTCCTGGCGCGCGCCCGCCAGGAGCGGCCCGCCGGGATCGAGTCGCTGCGCTTCGTCCGCTCGTGCAGCTCCGCGCTGCCGCCGGAGCTGATGGCCGAGGTCGAGCGGCGGCTGGACGCCCCGGTGCTGGAGGCCTACGGGATGACCGAGGCGTGCCACCAGATCGCCTCGAACCCGCTGCCGCCCGCCCCGCGCGAGCCGGGCTCGGTGGGCATGGGCACCGGGGTCGAGGTGGCGGTGTGGGACGACTCGGGCGCGCCGCTGCCGGCCGGAGCCGCGGGCCAGGTGGCGATCAAGGGGCCCAACGTGATCGGCGGCTACGCCGCCAACCCCGAGGCCAACGCCGAGTCCTTCGCGGGCGGCTGGTTCCTGACCGGCGACCAGGGCGTGCTGGACGAGCGCGGCTACCTGACGCTGGTCGGCCGCATCAAGGAGCTGATCAACCGGGGGGGCGAGAAGATCTCGCCGAGGGAGATCGACGAGGTGCTGCTCCGCCACCCGGCGGTGGCGGAGGCGGTCGCCTTCGGGACCCCACACGCCACCCTCGGCGAGGAGGTCGCCGCCGCCGTCGTGCTGGACGGAGACGCCAGCGAGCACGACCTGCTGGCTCATTGCAGGGAGCACCTGGCGGCCTTCAAGGTCCCGCGCAAGCTCCACGTCGTCGAGGCGATCCCGCGCACCGCCACCGGCAAGGTGCAGCGCCGCAGGGTGGCCGAGGTCATCCGGGCCGGCCAGTGAGGCTCGTCGTCGTCGGCGCCGGCGCCACAGGGGGCTTCCTCGGGGCGTTCCTGGCCCGCGCCGGCCACGAGGTCACCCTGGTCGCCCGGGGCGCCCACCTGGAGGCCATGCGCCGCGACGGCCTGCGCGTGCGAACCGCCGAGGGCGAGTTCGCGGTGCGGCCGCGCTGCACCGACGATCTCGGCGCGGTGGCCGAGGCGGAGGCGGCCTTCCTGGCGGTCAAGGCGCACGCGATCGCCCCGATGGCGCCCGCGCTCGGCGCGGCGCTGGGCGCCGCCGGGACGCTGGTGACCCTGCAGAACGGCATCCCGTGGTGGTACTTCCAGCGCCAGGGCGGCCCACTGGATGGCACCAGGCTGGAGACGGTCGACCCCGGTGGGGTCATCGGTCGGCACATCGACCCGGCCCGTGTGGTCGGCGCGGTCACCTACCCGGCCACCCGGATCGCGGAGCCCGGCGTGGTCGAGCACCTCGAGGGCACCCGCTTCACCATCGGCGAGCTGGACTCCACCCGCAGCGAGCGCTGCCGCGCGATCTCCGGCGCGCTGGCCTCCTCCGGCCTCAAATGCCCGGTCCGGACCGACATCCGCAAGGAGATCTGGCTCAAGCTCATCGGCAACGCGGTCTTCAACCCGCTCAGCGCGCTCACCCGTGCGTCGATGGCCGCGATCGCCGGCCAGGCAGGGACGCGGGCGGCCGCGCTGGCGCTGATGCACGAGGCCTCCAGCGTGGCCGCCGCCCTGGGGGTCGAGCTGGACCTGACGGTCGAGCAGCGGCTGGAGGGCGCCGCCCGGGTCGGCGAGCACAGGACCTCGATGCTGCAGGACGTCGAGGCTGGCCGGCCGCTGGAGGTGGAAGCCCTGGTCGGCGCGGTGGTGGAGATCGGCCACCTCGCCGGGCTGGAGCTGCCCCGCCTGGAGACCGTCTACGCCTGCGTGAAGCTCCTGGACCGGACGCTCAGGGAGAGCTGAGCCCCGAGCCGCCGGCGCTCGCCATCGACCCGACGGAGCGCGAGCCGCCCCGGGCATGGTCGGATGCGGTGGCCCCGGAGCCCGAGCCGCCATCGAAGGTGGTGGTCCCGGCGCCGCTGCCGCCGGCGAGCCCCGGATCGCCGCTTGTGGCGGTGGTGGCCGTTGGATCGGTGGGCGGCTCGGTGGTGCTGGTGCTGGTGGTAGTGCTGGTGGTCGGGGTCGTCGGCGGGATGGTCGTGGTGGTCGGCGGCGCGGTGGTGGGCGGGACCGTGCTGGTGGGAGGGTTGCGGCGCCGCGGCCGGGTGGAGGCCGGCGCTTGGGTGGTCGAGCTGGACGTCCCGCTGGTGCGCGGGACGGTCACGGGGCTGCGTGAGCGGGTCGTCGGCGGCGAGGTCGAGGTGGCGGACGAGACCTGCTGGCGCTGGGGCAGCGTGGCGGTAGTGGTCGAGGCGGTGGTCGTCGTGGTCTGCTGGGTCGCCTCAGCGGCCTGCCTCGGAGAGGTCGCCAGGCCCACGAGGCTGCCGCCGATCGCACCGATCAGCATCGCAGTGACCACGCTCACCCATCGTCGGGTGGCGACGAACGCAACCGGGCTCAAACGTCGGACCCCCCCGGTTCGAGTTCCTTGTCCATGATGATAGGCGCCGGCGCCCGGTATTGCGTGAACATCCTCGAAAAACAACCCGGCCTCCCGCCGGCGGATCGGGCGGTGCCGCTCGCCCGTGGGCGCGGGCGCCTGGCCCGTGGGCGCGGGCGCCTGGTTCCCGGCGAGGCGGTCGCCGGCGAGGCGGTCGCCGGCGGGGCCCGCTGGCCGCCGGGGGCGTCACCGAGCAGTAGGGTCACCATGGGAAGAGCATCAGGTGGCACAGGCGCGGCCATGGAGGGAGGGAGGCGCCGTCGTGGAGCAGGGGACCGGGAGCGCGCTGGACCACTGGCGGGAGCAGTTGGAGGCCTGGGCGATCCCTGACGAGATCATCGAGCGTGCGCCGGAGTCCCCGTGGGGCTTCCCGGTGGGAATGTTCCGCGCCAGAGCCGACCAGGCCCGCAGCGGTGAGCCGACCCCGTCCAACCGGGAGGCGCTGCGCTTCCTCGGTGAGGGCGGGACCGTGCTGGACGTCGGAGCGGGCGGCGGGGCGGCCAGCCTGCCACTGGCGGGCAGGGCGCGCCGCATCGTGGCGGTCGACGAGTCCGAGGGGATGACCGAGGCCTTCCTGGCCGCGGCGGCCGCCGCCGGCGTCGAGGCCGGCGCGGTGCTCGGCCGCTGGCCGGACGTCGCCGCCAAAGTCGACCCGGCTGACGTGGTGGTCTGCAACGACGTGCTCTACAACGTCCAGGACCTGGGCCCGTTCGCGCTGGCGCTCACCGATCACGCGCGCCGCAGGGTGGTGGTGCAGATCACCCGAGCCCACCCGCTGGTGCCGATGGGGCCGCTGTGGCGGCGCTTCCACGACCTGGAGCGCCCGACCGGGCCGACCGCCGACGACGCGGTCGGCGTGCTGGTCTCGCTCGGGCTCCAGGTCGACCGCCAGGACTGGACCACCGCGAGAGCGGGCAGCTTCGAGCGCCAGGCCGACCTGGTCGCCTTCCTGCGCCGCCGCCTGTGCCTGCCGGCCAGCCGGGACCCCGAGGTCGCCGAGGCGCTCGCGTCGGTGGCCGTCCACGAGGAGGGCGGCTGGCGCCTCGGGCCCATTGACCGGCCCGTGGTCACGCTCTCCTGGGCCGGCACGGCGGCCTGACGCCGCGCCGCGTGCCCGCGGAAGCGGCTCGCCCGCCAGGAGACCTGGCGGGCGAGCCGTCGAGCCGACCAGCCGCGGGAGCTACTTCTGGAACACCTTTCTGGTCGGCCGGGAGCATGGCGTCGCGGGCGCCGACCATGTCATGGTGGACTGCGACAGCAGGAAGCCGTCGTAGACCAGTTGGAGCCAGCGACGGCTGCCGGGGCACTGGTTGGCGGGCAGCTGGCCGTCGGCGCAGGTCTGCTGCAGGTGCTTGTTCCCGGACGGGAACAGCTCGTCGTAGCGGCGGTTGAAGGCCTGCCGCACGTCGAAGTTGGTGCCGTTCCAGATCGCGCCGTCCGCGTGGACCTCTGGGCCGGTCAGGTCGAGGCCGACGTCGGACCAGCTCTCGCCCATGGAGCCGCCCTGGAAGGTCTGGAGGCCTGTGTCCGGCCCCGCCGACCATCCGGTTGGAGATGGCGTGGGTGTACTCGTGCCCGATCACGCTCATGTCGAAGTCGCCGTCGACGCACGGCGGGTAGAACGCGCCCGGGGCCGGCTGCCACAGGCACATGTTGGTGATCGGCGCGACGCCGTCCGGCCCGGTGGTCTGGTTGGCGTTGTCACGGGCGGAAAACTGTGGAGGCCCGCCGACCCGGCCGCCCGCCTGGGCGTTGGCCTGCGGCGAGCTGAAGCTCGTGGGGATCGCGGGACGACCTCGTTGCGCTCTATGCGAGATAAATCTACATGTCAATACCTACGCACAACATCGCTCTCTACGCGTGGTTGACGAGGTTGGCGTAGTTGACGGGGGACCCCGGGCTGGCGAAGATTCCGGTCACCTGGACGAGGCTGGTTCTCTGCCCCACGCCTCGAGCCGCTGCGGCGCCTGCCACCTGCTGGAAGTCTGCTCGGTCGAGACCACGATCCCGGAGTTGCCGGTCCACCTTCGCAGCCGGGTGGTCGAGAGAAGTGTGAGGGCCACTGGGCGCCACGACCGGAGGAGCTGTCGATGGAGACGCTGGCGTGGGTGTTCGCGGGCCGGCGACGCGACGCGCCGGCCTCAAGCCTCAACGACCCGTGGCCCGCACGCGGGCGGCCGGACCGCGGAAGGCAGGGCTGATGGCGACGGCCAGGGAGGAGGTGCTTGCGCTGGTCGAGGAGGCGCTACGGGACGTCCCGGCCACCGACGCCCCCGAGCAGATGCCGGTGGCGCTCGCCGACGACGCCGCTGGCCAGGCGAGCCCGGAGCAGCGGGTGGCGCGCTTCGCCGAGCGGGTGGCCGGTTATCGGATCGAGGTGCGCCGGGTCGCGCGATCCGACCTGCCTGCCGCGGTCGCCGGTGCGCTGCGGGCGCGGGGGGCGCGGCGGATCATCGTCCCGCCGGACCTGCCGGCCGAGTGGCTGCCGGCGGGGGCCGAGCTGCTGGTCGACGGCGAGCTGCCCAACGACGTCCTGGACGCGGCCGACGGGGTGCTGACCGGCTGCGCGCTCGGCATCGCCGAGACCGGCACGATCGTGCTGGACGGCGACGCCCGGCAGGGACGCCGAGCGGTCACCCTGCTGCCCGACTACCACCTGTGCGTGGTGGAGGCCGCCCAGATCGTGGGCACGGTCCCCGAGGCGATCACAGCGCTCGACGCCGCCTCCCGCGAGCGCCGGCCGATCACCTTCGTGTCCGGCCCGTCGGCCACCTCGAACATCGAGCTGAGCCGCATCGCGGGCGTCCACAGCCCCCGCGGCCTCGAGGTCCTGGTCGTCGACTAGAGCGTCGGCACGGACGGCTCGGGAGTGGCGTTCCGCCGCCGGCTCTCCTCGTAGTGCCCCCCGTTGCGCGCCGGGGCTGGCCAGAGGGTCAGGCATCAGGCAACGAGAGCGCGGCGGCGACGCAGGGCGACCAGGCCGGCGACCGCGAGGGTGGCGGCGCAGCCGAACGGCACCCAGTCGCCGAAGCGGTCGAAGACGGTGTTGTCGCGCGTCAGCGGCACCTGGACCACGGTCGCTCCCCGCCAGGTGGTCGGCTGCCAGGCGAGCTGGCGCCCCTGCGGGTCGAACGCCACCGATGGCCCGGCGATCGACGCCTGCACCACCGGACGCCCCGACTCGACCGCGCGCACGGCGGCCAGGGCGCCGTGCTGCTGCGGCCCCCAGGTGCTCTGGAAGGTGGTGGTGGCGCTCTGCACCACGATCAGGTCGGCGCCCATCCTGGCCAGGTTCCGCGACATGTCGGGGAACGCCGACTCGAAGCAGATCAGCGGCCCCAGCTCGACCGAGCCCGAGCGCATCAGCACCAGCCGGGTGCCGTGGTGGCGGTTCTGCGCGGCCGCCGCGGTGAAGCGGGATATCCAGCCGAGCAGCTGCCGGGTCGGGATGTACTCCCCGAAGGGGACCAGCCTGATTTTGTCGTAACTGGCCACCGGGCCGCCCGGCCCCACCAGCAGCGAGCTCTTGTAGATGCCGCCAGTGCGGCGCCGCGCGTCCACGTTTGCCAGCACCTCCGCGCCGGTCACCTGGACCACGTGGCGAAGCGCGGCCATGTAGGCAGGATTGGACGCCGGGTCGCGGCCGACGCTGGACTCCGACCAGACGATCAGGTCCGGACGGCTGGCCGCCAGCCCCAGGCTGGCCGACTCGCTGGCTTGGAACCGCGGCCCCACCGGGTCGATCTTGCCCGGCTGCACCAGCCCGACCCGCAGGGCCCTGCCGCTGGAGACCGGCGCCGGACGCACCGCCGACCAGGCGAGGGAGCCGAGCAGGAGCGCGCAGGTGGCCAGCGCGGCGCCCGCCCGGACCGCTCCGGGCACACGCGGCCCGACCGCGACCGCCACGCCGACGTTGACCGCCATCAGCACCAGGCTAACCAGCCAGACACCGCCGAGAGAGGCCAGCGCCAGGATCGGGAGGTCGTTCCATTGGCTGGCGCCGAGCAGCGCCCACGGGCCGCCGAGCGCGTCCCAGGAGCGGAACACCTCGCCGAGCACGAAGACGCTCGGCACCAGCACCATCGCCAGCGCCACCCGCCCGGCCTCAAGGGGCGCGGCGACGTCCCAGGGCGCCGACCTGGTGCCCAGCAGCCGCCAGGCGAGCCGTCCCCACGGCAGCCACAGCGCGCCGAGCAGCAGCGCCGCCGGGATCGCCAGGACCTTCGCCTCGGGCAGCAGCCACGAGTCCACGGTGAGGAAGAACAGGGACCCGCCGAGCCAGGTCCGGATGCCCGCCTCGCCGGCGCTCGGCGCGGCGCGCGCCAGCAGGATCAGCGGTGCCAGCGCGATGAAGCCGAGCCACCACAGCGCCGGTCTCGGGAACGCCAGCGCCAGCGGAACGCCGAGCAGGGAGGCGGCCAGGCGCCACGCCCAACGGCCGGTGCCTTCGGCCCCGATCGCCGGGAAGCCGGCAGCCCGTTCCCGCAGGCGCGGGCCCAGCCGACCGCGCGCGACCGCCAAGCCGTCCCCCTCGCGTCAGAGGCTCATCGCCACGTACTTGATTTCCAGGTACTCGTCGATGCCCTCGCGGCCGCCCTCCCGACCGAAGCCGGACGCCTTGACCCCGCCGAAGGGAGCGGCCGGGTTGCTCACGATCCCCTGGTTCAATCCCACCATGCCGGTCTCGAGGCCTTCGACGACGCGGAACGCGCGCCTGAGGTCGCGGGTGTAGACGTAGGCGACCAGGCCGTACTCGGTGTCGTTGGCGGCGGCGACCGCCTCCTGCTCGGAGTCGAAGGCGGTGACGGGGGCCACGGGCCCGAAGATCTCCTCCTTGAGCACCCGGGCGTCCCTGGAGACGTCCGCGAGCACGGTCGGCCGGTAGAAGTAGCCGCGGCCGTCGCCCGGCCTGGCGCCGACGAGGGCGCGCGCCCCGCGCCGCATCGCGTCGCCGACCAGCTCATCGACCTTCTCACGCGCGGCCTGGTCGATCAGCGGCCCGACCTGCACGCCGTCGTCGGTGCCGCGGCCCACCTTCATCGCGCCCATGCGGTCCGCGAGCTTGCCGGCGAACTCCTCGGCCACCGCCCCGGCCACGTGGAAGCGGTTGGCGGCGGTGCAGGCCTCGCCGATGTTGCGCATCTTGGCGATCATGGCGCCCTCGACCGCCGCGTCGAGGTCGGCGTCCTCGAAGATGATGAACGGGGCGTTGCCGCCGAGCTCCATCGACACGCGCAGCAGCTGGTCGGAGGCCTGCGCCACCAGCTTGCGGCCGATCTCGGTGGAGCCGGTGAAGGACAGTTTGCGCAGCCGCGGGTCCTTGATCAGCGGCTCCATGGTCGCCCCGGACGAGGAGGTGGTGACCACGTTGAGCACCCCGCCGGGGAGCCCGACCTCCTCGAGGATCTTGGCCAGCGCCAGCATCGACAGCGGCGTCTGCCTGGCGGGCTTGACCACCATGGTGCAGCCGGCGGCCACGGCCGGGCCGATCTTGCGGGTGCCCATCGCCATCGGGAAGTTCCACGGGGTGATCAGCAGGCACGGCCCCACGGGCTGCTTCATGGTGAGCAGCCGCCCGACGCCGTTGGGCGCGACCGCGTAGCGGCCGTCGATGCGCACGGCCTCCTCCGAGAACCACCGGAAGAACTCGGCCGCGTAGGCGACCTCGGCCTTGGACTCGGCGATCGGCTTGCCCATCTCCAGGGTCATCAGCAGGGCGAGGTCGTCGCGGCGGGCGGTGAGCACCTCGTAGGCGCGGCGCAGCACCTCCCCGCGCTCCCTCGGTGCCGTCGCGCTCCATCCCGCCTGGGCGGCGACCGCCGCGTCGAGCGCGGCACGGGCGTCCTCGACGGTGGCGTCGGCCACTTCGCGGAGGGTCTCGCCGGTGGCGGGGTCCTCGACCGGAAGGGTCCCGCCGCCGCTGGCGTCGACCCAGTGGCCTCCCACGTAGAGCCGGGGCTCGACGGCGTCGACCACGGTCCGCTCTCTGGTTGCGATGCTCATCTCGCGCCATGCCTCCTCGGGGGGACCAACAGCGCCTTCAGCGTAGCGCGCCCCCCGCCCAGGAACACGACGCGGCCCCCAACCGAGGTCAGTACCGGTTGGCCCAGAAGCCGACGCGCTGGAAGTCGAGCGCGACGTCGACCAGGATGAGCTCGCTCTGGGCGGTTGCGCGAATGCGCAGGGCGTCCTGGTCGGTCACCTTGGCGGCGTCGCCGGTGCCGACGGGCTCGCCGTCGAAGCTGGCCTGGCCGCCGATCAGGTAGGCGTAGACGCCACGGCCCCCGCCGATCCGATGGCTGACCTCGGTGCCGGGATGCAGGCGGGACACCAGGACCCTCGCGTCCTGGTGCACCTTGACCACCGAGGGCCCGCCGTGGGGATCGACCACCTCCAGCAGCCGGTCGGTCCGATCCTCCACCGTGAACACCTGCTGCTCGACCGAGGGCTCCAGGTCCGCCGTGTCCGGCAGGATCCAGATCTGGAGGAAGCGCATCGGCTCGTCGGCGGAGGCGTTCTGCTCGGAGTGGCGGGCGCCCGACCCCAGGGTCATGCGCTGCACCGAGCCGGCTGGCAGCGGCCCCGGCGGCCCGCCGATCGAGTCCTCATGCCGGAAGGTCCCCTCCACCACGTAGGTCAGACCCTCCACGTCCTTGTGGGGGTGCAGCGGCCAGATCGCTCCGGGCACGAGGCGGTCGTCGTTGAACACCCGCATCGCGCCGAAGCCGTTGTTGGCGGGGTCGCGGTAGTGGTCGAAGGAGAAGTGCCAGCGCGCCGTGAACCAACCTCCCGATTCGAGGTGGATCTCCTTGTCTCGGCGAATCGTCAGCATGCTCGCGCGTCCCCCTTGTCCGTGTCGGGGCAGCTCGCGCGCCCCCGACGCCCCCCAGGGTCAACCCGGCCCCGTGATCCGCCCCGGGGCCGGGATCGCCCCCAACGTTCCCCGGCTCGCTCCCTACGCCCCCAGGGTCGAGCTCGCCCCGTGGGCCGCCGGGAAGCTCGCGCAGGTCGAGCTCATCGCTGGTAGTACCCCTGGAGGTCGTCCAGTAGCCCGCCGAGGATCGGCCCCGCCGGCGGCGCCCATAGCGAGAGGCAGTTGTAGGCCAGGTGATTGTGGAGGTCGATGAGGCCTGGGTACACCACCCCGCCGGTGCGGACCCGTGGGGCGGCGTCGAAGCCTTCGGGGGCACGCTCGCCCGCGCCCTGCACCGCGGTGATGCTGCCGTGGTCGTCGACGTAGACGCGGGCGGCGGGCACCACCGGTCGGCCCGGGTCCATGGTCGCGACCTCGCCCTCGAGCACCCGTGCCATGCGCCCCCCTTTTCGCGTGTTCGCCGGGATCGTGACGCAATCCTCGGGCCAGTAGGCTACCGTCTCGGTCCAGGGGGAATGGAGAGGAAATCGGCGGCGCACGGGAGGCGAGATGGCGGCGGGGACGAATGACCGGACGGCTCGGACGGCCGGCGCGCTCGGTGGCGCGCTCGTGCTCGCGGCCCTCGGGACCCTGGTCGCCGCCGGATCGCGTCTCGGGCTCGCGGCGCTCATGGCTGTGCTCGGCCTGGTCGCGGGCTTCACCCTGGCCTCCGCCGGCCTGCTGCCCCCCAGGCGGCGCCGGCGCAGCGTGGTCGAGCGCCTGAACGACGGCGCCTTCGCGGTGGTGCTGAGCGCGGTGTCGCTGCTGCTCGGGATCACCGCCAGACCCTGGACCGCCGCGCTTCCCGGCCTGGTCGGGGGCATCCTGGGAGGCCTTTTCCTGCGCGGTGAGCCGGACGGCGGCCAGGGCTCGTCCCCGGGTGCCGGGCCGTCCCCGGGCGCCGGGCCGTCCGCGGGCCCCGGTTCATCCCCGGGTGCCGGGCCGGCGGCGCGCTGAAGAGCGGTCCGGTGCACGACGAGAGCAGGAAGACCATCTTCGCGGCCATGGCCGCCAACCTCGCCATCGCGATCGCCAAGGGGGCTGCCGGTGTGCTCGGCCACTCCGCGGCGATGCTCGCGGAGGCCGCCCACTCGGTCGCCGACACCATGAACCAGGTCTTCCTGCTGGTGTCGCTGTCGCTCGGCGACCGCAAGCCGGACGAGACACACCCCTTCGGCTACGGCAAGGAGCGCTTCTTCTGGGCGCTGCTGGCCGCCGTGTTCATCTTCGTGTCGGGCGCGGTGTTCTCGCTGTTCGAGGGCGTGCGGACGCTGCTCGGCGGCAGCGTCGGCGAGGACACCGCGTTCCTGATCTCCTATCTGGTGCTCGCCTTCTCCCTGCTGGCAGAGGGCAGTTCGCTGCTGCGAGCCATCGCCCAGGTGCGCGGCGAGGCCAAGAGCGCCGGCAAGCCGCTGGCGCTGTACCTGCGCCAGAGCAACGACCCCACGGTCCGCACCGTGCTCTACGAGGACTCGGCCGCGGTCACCGGCGTGGTGCTGGCGCTGGTCGGCGTCGGCCTCCACGACCTCACCGGCGAGCGCGGCTGGGAGGGCGCCGCCTCGATCGCCATCGGCATTCTGCTGGTGTTCGTCGCCTACACGCTCGGCCGTGACACCAAGCACCTGCTGATCGGCGAGGCCGCGCGGCCCGACCAGCGCGAGCGGCTGCACCAGCTGATCGCCAACCACCCGGAGGTCGAGGAGGTGCTCGAGCTGCTCACCATGTACCTGGGGCCGACCGACCTGCTGGTGGCGGTGCGGCTGGACCTGCAGGACGACTTGTCGGCCCGCGACGTCGAGCACCTGTCCAACCGCATCGACCGTGAGCTGCGCGAGGCCGACCCGGACGTCTCCCAGGTGTTCCTGGACGCCACCCCGCGCCCGCGCAAGGCCACGGTGCAGCGGATCGAGCCCGGCGGCTGACTCGCCGGCGCCGGTTGCCCCGGCGGCGCCCTGTCAAGGAGCGGGTGGCTCAGTACCAGCCGTGGGCGATCCAGAACGCCTTGGCGTTCTCGGCGGTGCCGTAGCGCTCCTTCACGTATGCGCGGAAGGCGTAGAGCTGCTTTCCGCAGTCGATCGTGTCGTAGTCCGCGCCGAGCAGCCGCTGGCGCAGGTCGAGCAGGAGCTGCCCGAGGCCGAACGCGGTCGAGCTGGGGTTGGCGGCGGTCGGGTCGCCGCCCGACTCCCTCATGATGATCCAGTACTCGGCGTCCGAGGTGCCGGACAGGTTGCACTTGGTGCCGGTGCGGCGCTGGCCCGACTGGTTGGCGGCGGTCTGCTGCTGCGTGTTGCGCAGCACCGCCTCCTCGCCCAGCAGGTCGGCGATCTTGGCGTCCAGTGCCTCCTTGGCCTGCGCGCGGACGTCACGTAGCTCGGTGGCCTGCCGGATCTTCTTCCTGATCTCGGCCTGCGAGCGGTTGATGTCGCGCTCGGCCTTGACCAGCGCCGCCTGGGCGGTGACGTACTCCTTCTGCCGGATCACCATGTTGGTGATGGCGTCGTTGTTCGCCCTGGCGAGCTGGTCCAGCGTGGCGATCTGGTCCAGCAGGTCCTTGGCGTCGTCCTGCTCCACCAGAGCGGCGAGGCCGCTGGGCGAGCCCGACATGTACATGCCGCGCGCCTCGTCACCAACGACCTTGCGGAGCTGCTGGAGCTGCCGCGCAGAGCGGCTGATCGCGGTCCTGGCCTGGTTCCGCTCGGCCCTGGCGCTCAGCACCTGGAGGTCGGCCGCGGCCAGCTCGCTCTCGGCCTGGTTCAAGGCGCCGTTGGCGTTGTCCAGAGCCTTCTGCAGCTTGCCGAGGTCCGCCTTGGAGTCCTTGAGGGTGGCCTTGATCTTCTGGAGCCGGCTGGCGACGTCCGGGTCGGTGCTGCCGGCGGCGCCCGCGCGAAGCGGTGCGGCCAGGGCGGCGACGGCAATCAGCGCGATCAGACCGAGGACGCAGGATGACCAGACTAGCCAGGTACGCCGACGGGAGGCTGCCATCTGCCGGTAGAGGCTCCCTTTGAGAGTGGGAACAGGGCTGCCCGCATGGGGGGTGCGAACGGCGGAAACCATACCGCATGTCCCCGGCTCACAAGCAAGCGCGCCGAAGTGCGCAGATGCGTCAGAGGTGAGCAGAACGGGACGAAAGGACCTGCTTCAGGCGGCAGCGGGAGGCCCGTGGCATGCTTCGCGGGTGAACACCTCCGCCATCGAGCTGCTGCTGGACTCGCCGAGCCTGATCTACCGGGCGTTCTTCGCGCTGCCGCGGACCATCCGCGACCCGTCCGGCCAGTCGGTCAACGCCGCCCACGGCTATCTCGACATGGTCTCGCGGCTGCTGGTCGACCACCGGCCCCGGTCCGTGACGCACGTCTTCGACGCCGACTGGCGGCCGCGGTGGCGGGTCGACGCCTACCCCGGCTACAAGGCCAAGCGCGCCGAGGACCCGCCGGAGCTGCCCGGCCAGTTTCCGATCATCCGCTCGGTCCTGAACGCCGCCGGCCTGCCGGTGGCGGAGGCGGCCGGCTACGAGGCCGACGACGTGATCGGCACCCTGGCCACGGCGGCCGGCCCCGGGGACCGGGTGGCCATCGTGACCGGCGACCGGGACCTCTTCCAGCTGGTGCGCGACCCGGTGGTGTGGGTGCTGTTCCCGCGCAAAGGCACCTCTGACATGGTGCGCCTGGACGAAGCGGGCGTGCGGGCCAAGTGCGGGGTGCCGGCCGGCAGGTACGTGGACTTCGCGATCCTGCGCGGGGACCCCTCCGACGGCCTGCCAGGGGTCGCCGGAGTGGGGGAGAAGACAGCCGCCCGCCTGGTCGACGAGTACCCGACCCTGGACGCCCTGGTCGCCGCGCGGGAGCGCCTGCCGCGCAGGCTGGCGGCGGCGCTGGAGGGCGCCGGCGAGTACCTGGAGGCGATGCGCGTGGTTGTGCCCGTCGCCACCAAGCTGGAGGTCGAGCCGACCGCGCCAGGCGAGCCCGACCTGGAGCGCCTCGAGGACCTCGCCGAGCGGCACCGGCTGAGCGGCCCCGTCCGCCGCCTTGTGCAGGCCATGCGCGACGCCGGCCTCACCGACGTCGAACCGCCGCCCGCCGACTAGCCCTCACGCCACCCGCCGCACCGCCTGGGACCCGAGCTCACCGTCCCCGGCCAGCACGGCCGGCCCAGCCCGCCCGGTGCCACGCGGTGCACCTCGCGAGGCCGTGAGGGGCCCCAGGAGCGGGACGCTTCAGGCCCGCGCCTCGACGATGGGCACGTTCTCGCTGCTCAGAAGCCCTGCAAGGTCCCGTGCCCCGCGTATCGCGTGGTCCTCGTAGCAGTTGTTCATGAGCACGTGGACGTTGCGGGCGCCCTCCGCCAGGTGCTCGATCTTGGGGACCCACTCGGCCAGCTCCCGCTTCTTGTAGAGGTAGCGGAAGCGAGGGGTCGCGGTGGGCCCCTTGTGCTGCCAGGCCTCGCGGTCGCGGCCGTGGAAGCGCACCACCGCCAGCTCCGGCGCGGTCACCTGCGCGATCGGCGGCATCGAGGACCGGAAGCCCTGCGGCATGTCCACGCACACCAGGGGCAGGCCCTCCTCGGCCAGGAACTTGAGGGTCCTGTCGCTGTCCGAGGGCTCCAGCCAGGTGCGGTTCCGGAACTCGACGCAGACCTGGTAGCCCGGGAGCCGCTCGTGCAGCGCGCGCAACTCCTCCCGATTGGCGTGCTTGGGTGTGAACCATTCCGGATACTGCATGAGCACCGCGCCCAGCTTGCCCGCCGAGTCCAGTGGCAGCAGCGCCTCGTGGAAGCGGCGCCACAGCTCGTCGACCGCGTTGCTCGACAAGTGGCCCGGGTAGACGCGCTGCGCCTCCCGGTGCTCGGGGTCGATCTCGTCGTCCAGGTCGTCGGGGATCGCCTTGCGCCGCGTCGGGTGGCCGGTGAGCAGGCTGAACGCCTTCACGTTGAAGACGAACTCCGCCGGCGTCCGGTCGACCCACAGTCCCGCCTGCTCCTGGCGTGGCAGGTAGTAGTAGGAGGAGTCCAGCTCGACGATCGGGAACTGGGAGGCGTAGTAACGCAGCCTGGCCTCCGCCGTGCTGGTCCCGGGCGGGTAGAAGCGTCCGGACTTGACCAGGGTCGGGTCGGTCCAGGATGCGGTGCCGATGCGTACCGCCGCCTTCTTCGCCATGGCTCGTACGGTAGCGCGGACCCCCGACGAACGCGCGCCGGCGATGCTACCGTCCTCTTGTGAATCAACGCCTCTGTCCCCGCTGCGGGACCCCGGCCCAGCCCGGCGGAACGGTGTGCGAGCGCTGCGAGCTCCCGCTCGAGGGCCCTGCACCGGTGCGCTACAACCCGGCGGGCCTGGCCCTGCCGAGCCCGATCCAGGGCCACGCCACCGTGCTGGTCGGTGTGATCGCGGCCGTGGCCCTGCTGGTGGTCGGGGCCTGGTTCCTCTACCACGGCGTCGGCCCGTTTCACGCCGAGCTGGTGAAGCGGTCGGTCGAGGCGGGCGCGCCGGGATCGCAGGTCACCGTGGTCGATCTCCGGGTCCGCAACGACGGGAGCCGCAGCGGGCGGGCCCGGTGCCGGCTGAGCGGCGTCCAGCCGGACGGGTCGCTGGTGAACTCGGGCGTGCGGCTCACCGAGAGCATCCCCGGCCACGGCGAGGTCATCGTCCAGCTGCGCGCCACCGACATGAGCAACGCCCACGACGTCGACGCCACCTGCAGCTGAGCCGGCCAGCGCCGGCTACCTGTCGGCGATCACCAGGCGGGCGTTCTCGCCGACCGCCAGGGAGCGCCTGCCGGCCAGCAGGTCCAGCAGCTCGGCGCCGACCAGGTTGCGCCGCCAGCCGTGCAGCGTGCGCACGTCCGGCTCCGGGCGGCGGCGGCGCACCGAGGACACGACCTGCGCGAGGTCGCTGCGGGCCGCGATGAGCTCGTAGGCAAGGCCCGCGTCGAGCGCCCGCGCCCGTACCAGCGCCTCGGCCAGCGCGATCAGCGGCGTGTCCATCGGGCTCGAGTCCAGGCGCTCGCCGTTCTCGAACTCGAGCGGCTCGGCCTCCAGCCCGAGCCGCACCGCGCCAAGGATCGCCTCGCCTCGGCGCCGCAGGGTGGACGGCTGGATGCCCCGGATGCGCTCCAGCGCCTGCATGCTGGCGGGCCGGCGCTTGGCCGTCTCGACCAGCGAGACGTCGGCGAGCACCGAGCCAACCGGCCGGTCCTCCGCCGCCGCCGTGCGCTCGCGCCAGGCCGCCAGCGCGGCGGCGACCGCCCGAGCCGAAGGGCTGAGCTGGCCCACCTTGGGCAGGCGCTGCCACACCAGCTCGGGGTCGCGGACGTCGCTGGAGCTCTCCAGGCGCCGGCACTCCTCACGCGCCCATCCCAGCCGGCCGCTGCCGTCGAGCCTGCGTTCCAGCACGTCGGCCAAGGTGAGCAGGTGAACCACGTCGTCGCGGGCGTAGGCCGTCTGCTCGGCGGTCAGCGGGCGCACGTCCCAGCGGGTGAAGCTGGCCGACTTCGGCACACGGAGGCCCAGCACGTCGGCCAGCAGGCCCCCGTAGCTGGACTGGGCTCCGAACCCGGCGAAGCCCGCCGCGACCTGCGTGTCGAAGACGTTGCGCACCTCCGTCCGCCAGGTGCGCCGCAGCAGCGCCACGTCCTGGCGGCCGGCGTGCGCGATCACCTCGACGCCGGGGTCCGCCATGACCTCGGCCAGTGGGCTCGGGTCCACCCGCTCGTCCAGCGGGTCGACCAGCTCGACCCGCTGGACGAGCGGCGCGCCGGCGGACGGCACCGCCGGTACGGCGATCCCCACCAGGCACAGCAGGGGCAGGTAGCGCCCCTCGGACATGAACTCGGTGTCGACCCCCACACGCCCAGCCGCCCTGGCCTGCTCGGCCAGGGCGACCAGATCACCCGGGGCGGCGGCTCCCCGCAGCCCGGTCAGTTGCGTCGTCGGGGGTGTCAGGTCAGCTCCCAGGTGTCGCCGGAGTGCAGCAGCCTGTCGAGGTCGCCGGCACCCTGCTTGGCGGTGGCCCGCTCCAGCTGCTCGCCGAGCAGCTCGTCGTAGACCGGCCGCTCCACGTCCCGGAACACCCCAATCGGTGTCGGGCCGTCCGCGCCGTGCGAGAGCCGGCTCAGCATGAACGCCAGGCTCGGGTCCTGCCGGTGCGCGTCGTGGCGGAGCAGGGCGTCCTCGCCGACCTCGGCGACGTCGACCAGCTCGGCCCGCCCGTCGCCGGTGAGCCGCACCCCGCGGCTGCCGTCGGCGCCGAAGCGGATCGGCTCGCCGTGCCGCAGGCGGATCTGGTTGTCGTCCCGCGTGTCCGGCTCCTTGAGGAGGTCGAAGGCCCCGTCGTTGAAGATGTTGCAGTTCTGGTAGATCTCGATGAACGCCGATCCCTTGTGGTTGGCGGCCGCCGTCAGCACCTCGGTGAGGTGGCGCCGGTCGGAGTCGATCGAGCGGGCCACGAAGCTCGCCTCGGCGCCGAGCGCGACGCTGACGGGGTTGAACGGGTGGTCGACCGAGCCCATCGGGGTCGACTTGGTGATCTTGCCCAGCTCGCTGGTGGGGGAGTACTGCCCCTTGGTCAGCCCGTAGATCTGGTTGTTGAAGAGCAGGATCCGCAGGTTGACGTTGCGGCGCAGCGCGTGGATCAGGTGGTTGCCCCCGATCGACAGGGCGTCGCCGTCACCGGTGATCACCCACACCGACAGGTCCGGGCGGCTCACCGACAGGCCGGTCGCGATCGCCGGGGCGCGGCCGTGGATCGAGTGCATCCCGTAGGTGTCCATGTAGTACGGGAAGCGTGACGAGCAGCCGATGCCCGAGATGAACACGATCCGCTCGCGGGGGATCCCCAGCGAGGGCATGAATCCCTGGACGGCGGAGAGGATGGCGTAGTCCCCGCAGCCGGGGCACCAGCGCACCTCCTGGTCGCTCTTGAAATCCTTGGCGGTCAGCTTGACGGCTGCCGTGCCGGCCGCCCGCTCGGCGACCTTGACGGAGCCGTTGCTGTGGCCGTTGCTCACGCTCATCGGTGGCTCGCTCCCTCGGTCAGCGCCGTCAGGCCGGCGCCGGCGCCGCCGCCGTCCCCAAGCTCGCGCAGGTGCGGCTCGATCACCGCGACCAGCTCGTCGGCCTTGAAGGGGAGGCCGCGGACGCGGTTGTAGCCCACCACGTCCACCAGGAACTCGGCTCGTAGCAGCTTGCGGAGCTGGCCCAGGTTCATCTCCGGGACCAGCACGCGGTCGTAGCGGTCAAGCACCTCGTGGGTGTTGGAGGGGAAGGGGTTGAGGTGCCGCAGGTGGGCCTGGGCCACCTTGCCGCCGCGGGCGCGGAGCTGCCGCACCGCGGCGCCGATCGGCCCGTAGGTGGAGCCCCAGCCGAGCACCAGCAGGCGGGCGCCCTCCTGGTCGTCGACCTGGAGCGGCGGGACGTCGCGGGCGATGCCCGCCACCTTGGCCGCCCGCAGGTGGACCATCTTGTCGTGGTTCTCGGGGTCGTAGGAGATGTTGCCGGTGCCGTCGGCCTTCTCCAGCCCGCCGATGCGGTGCTCCAGCCCCGGGGTCCCCGGCAGGGCCCACGGCCGCGCGAGCGTCTCCGGGTCGCGCAGGTAGGGCCAGTACTCGCCGTCGTGGTTCGGCTCGGTGGCGAAGTCGACGGGAATCCCGTCCAGCTCTTCGAGGCTGGGGATGCGCCACGGCTCCGAGCCGTTGGCCAGGTACCCGTCGGTCAGGACCACCACCGGCGTACGGTAGGTCAGCGCGATCCGGGCCGCCTCGATGGCCGTGTGGAAGCAGTCCGAGGGCGTGGACGCGGCCACCACCGCGAGGGGCGCCTCGCCGTTGCGGCCGAACATCACCTGGAGCAGGTCGGACTGCTCGGTCTTGGTCGGCAGGCCGGTCGATGGGCCGCCGCGCTGGATGTCGATGACCAGCAACGGCAGCTCCAGAGCGACCGCCAGGCCCATCGTCTCGGCCTTGAGCGCGATCCCGGGGCCGCTGGAGGTGCAGACCGCCAGCGAGCCGCCGAAGGCGGCGCCCAGCGCCGCGCCGACCGCGGCGATCTCGTCCTCGGCCTGGAAGGTGCGGGCGCCGAAGTTCTTGTGCCTGGACATCTCGTGCAGGATGTCCGAGGCGGGAGTGATCGGGTAGGCGCCGAGGAACAGCGGCAGGCCCGAGAGGCGGCTGGCGGCGAGTAACCCGTACGTCAGCGCGAGGTTGCCGGAGATGCGCCGATACGTTCCCGGTGGCAGCTTCGCCGGCTTGATCTCATAGGAGACGGAGAATGCCTCGGTCGTCTCGCCGAAGTGGTAGCCGGCCTTGAAGGCGGCGACATTGGCCTTGGCGAGGATGGGGCGCGCGGCGAATTTCCGCTCCAGGAAGCCGGTCGTGCCTTCGATCGGCCGCGAGTACAGCCAGGACATCAATCCGAGGGCGAACATGTTCTTCGCCCGCTCGGCTTCCTTCTTGGAGATCTCGACGTCCTTGAGCGCCTCGAGCGTGAGGGTGGTCAACGGGATCGCGTGCACCTGGTAGTCGGTCAGGCTGCCGTCGCCGAGGGGGTCGGCGCCGTAGCCCGCCTTCTCGAGGTTGCGGCTGGTGAACGCGTCGGTGTTGACGATCAGCGTGCCGCCCTTGGGCAGGTCGCGCAGGTTCACCTTGAGCGCTGCGGGGTTCATCGCGACCAGCACGTCGGGCGCGTCGCCCGGCGTGAGGATGTCGTGGTCGGCGAAGTGCAGCTGGAACCCGGAAACGCCCGGCAGGGAGCCGGCGGGGGCACGGATCTCGGCCGGGAAGTCCGGCAGGGTCGAGAGATCGTTGCCGAAGGCGGCGGTCTCGCTGGTGAAGCGGTCACCGGTGAGCTGCATTCCGTCACCGGAGTCGCCCGCGAACCGAATGATCACACGATCCAGGACCTGGACCGGCTTGGTCATGACTCCTTCTTTCAATGTGTGGCGCGGCGATCGCGGCCTGTCGTCGTGCGCGACGCCGCCGGCCGGCACGCGTGCCTGACGGTGACGTGCACCACGACAGGCGCTGTTCCAAGAGCATATACCCGTGGGTCATAACGCCCAGGAGGCGGTCCACAGGGGTGCCCGACACCGCGGGGACTGCCGCGCCCGCTCGGCGGGTAAACGGCCTGGGGAGGCCAGAGCTGGCCATATGCCGGCGATGTGCACGAATGCCCTGCGTCAGAACTACCGAGATCTGCGAGGTGCAAGTGAGCGAGCGACTGTCATTCGATCCGGCCGGAGCGCACGTGCTGGTGGCCTTCGTGGGCGAGGACGACGAGCTGGACCACGTCACCGAGGCCGCGGTGGAGCTGGCCCGCCGCAACCGGGCGCGGCTGATCCTCTACGACCGTGACGCCGCCTCGGCCTTCGCGGACCCGCTGCCCAACCAGTGGGCGTCCACCGGCGAGCGTGAGCAGTACGGGGACCCGCTGTCCGACGACGACCTGGTCCGGCTGGGACGCGAGCCGCTCGCCCGCAAGGTCGTGGCGGCGCGGCGGGCGGGCGTGGACGCCTGGGGCTGGCTGCCGGAGCACCACGGGACCGACACGATGATCGGCTACGCCCGCGAGCAGGGCGCCGACCTGGTGCTGCTGCCCGACGACCTGGAGGAGCCGGGCCTGGCGGACCGGCTGAAGCGCGAGACGGTCGGCAAGGCGGTGGACGAGCTGGAGGAGACCGCGCGCGACGGCGACGGCATCGCCGTGCTGCTGGTGCATCCCGACCGCTCCACCGAGCTTGCCGCCGGTCGCCTGTAGCCGGCCCTCCTGGGTCCGCGGCGCCACCGTGCGGCCGGTCGCCTGTCCTGTCGCCGACCCGGTCCGCGGCGCCCACCGTCGGTCGGCCGGCGCGGCCCGCGGGGTTATCTGGCGATGATGGGGGCGAGCTGGGCGTCCAGCCGGTCCTGGGTCAGCTCGCCGAGGACCCGGCTGGCCATGGTGCCATCCCGGCGCACGAAGACCGTCTCGGGCAGGCCGATCGCCTTGAAGGCCGCCGCGGCCTTGGCGCCCTGGTCGACCCCGACCGGCCAGGTGCCGGCATGCTCGCGCACGAACCTGCGCGCGTTGCCGGGGCTGTCGTTGACCAGCACGCCGAGCACCACCAGCCCTTCCGACCGGCGCTGGTCAAGGGTGCGCCGCAGCAGCGGGAACTCGCGGACGCACGGCCCGCACCAGGTCGCCCAGAAGTTCAGCAGCACCGGCCGCCCGCGATAGGCCGCCAGGTCCAGCCTGCCCCGGTCGAGCGTGGCGAGCCGCAGCGGCGGGGCGGCGGTCCCCGGCGGGTAGCTCTGAACCGTGGCGGCGTCCGCGCCGAGCACCGCGGGGGCAGCGCCGTCGGCATCGTCGTGCCTGGCCCGGTCGAACGCCCAGGCTCCCACTGGCATGACCAGCGCGAGGATCAGCAGGACGCCAAGCAGCAGACGCCGATCAGATGCCACGTCCCGCCCCTTGGAGCCTCGGTCGCCTGTCCACGGCCCGGGCCGTCACCGCCTCCGCTTCAGCACCGTGATGGGGCCCGGCGCCGGTACGTGACCGGCGCTCTAGAGGTAGTCACGGTGGTAGGTGATGCCGCTGGGGCCGACCTGGATGACGGTGGCGCCGGCCTGGCCGGTGACGCGGCGGTTGTCCGGTGTTCGGAACGACCAGGTCCACTCGACGATCGCGCTGTCGCCGTCCACGCCCATCCGATCCACGGCGAACACCAGGTTGCGATGCCCTTTGAGCAGGTCGTTCAGATAGGCGCGGATGTCGTCGCGGCCCTCGTGCGGCGGGTTGGCCGGTTCGTAGTAGACCGCGTCGGGAGCGTAGGCGGCCGCGGCCCAGTCCGCGTCGCCGATCTCGAAGGCCTCGCGGATCTGCTCGAAGTAGTTGGCGGGCCCGGGCGGCCCGGCCGGCTCCTCCGCCGCGACCGGGGCGTGCCCGCCACCGTGCTGCCCGCCGTGGCCCTGGATCTTGGCGCGCGCGTCGGCCGAGGTCGCGCGGTACCAGACCACCGCCGCCGTGACGAACAGCAGCACGCCCAGCGTGATGCCGATGGGCCCGAACCCCTTGTACTTGTCCCTGTAGACGAAGCCGGCCAGCAGCATGGCGCCGGCCAGCGAGAAGATCGCCGGGGCGATGCTCGGAGGGATCACGTGGATGTTGCCGTGCTCGTCCCGGGCGCCCGTGGACGGGCGCGCCGAGCCCGGCAGGCCGGTGTCGGGAGCGGCCTGCCGGTGTTTGTTGGCGGGGCTCGCCGACCACAGCATCGCGCCGATGAACAGGCAGGCGATGAAGAAGGCCAGCAGCAGGCCGACGCCGGCCATCTCCGGATGACCCCAGTTCCACCCGAGGTAGGTGCCTCCGGCGACCAGGCCGAAGACCCCCATGATGAAGAACAGACGGGCAGCGGCGATCACTGCGCGGCTCCTTTGGCGATCACTTGAGCAGGTACAGCGTACTGAACAATCCGATCCAGACCACGTCGACGAAGTGCCAGTAGTAGGAGGCCATCTCGACGGTGTCGTGGTAGCGGGCGGTGAACTGGCCGGAGCGAGCGCGCAGCAGCACGACGGATATGAAGGCCGCGCCGCCGAAGACGTGCGCCCCGTGGAATCCGGTCATGGTGTAGAAGAGCGAGCCGAACACGCCGCTCGACAGCCGGAAGTCCTCGTGGGTGGCCAGGCTGTAGTAGTCGTAGCCCTGCATGCCGAGGAAGATCACGCCCAGCACCAGCGTCACCGTCAGCCAGCGGACCAGCCAGCGCTGGTTGCCCCTGCGGATGGCGTTCACCGCGAGCTGCATGAACACGCTGGAGGTGACCAGCACGCTGGTGAGCAGGGCGGCATACCAGACCTTCAGCTCTGGCGTCCGCTCCGGCGGCCAGGTGGTGGCCGCCGCGCGGATCGTGAAGTAGGCACCGAACAGCCCTCCGAAGAACATCACCTCGGAGGCGATGAACAGCACCATCCCCAGCAGGGAGGAGCTGATCCCCCCCGGCCGCTGGTGCCCCGGGGCGTGGTCACGGAGCGCCGTGTCGGTTGCTGCCATCGCTAGTGTGCTCCCGTGGTTGACGTGGTGGTCGCGTCGGCGTGCACCGCCAGCTCATCGGCGTGGCGCAGGTCGAACAGCGGTCGTTCGGAGTGGATCTCCGGCAGGTTGTCGAAGTTGTGGGGCGGTGGCGGCGAGGTCGTGGCCCACTCCAGCGTGTTGGCCTCCCACGGGTTCTCCTCGTCGCGCGTCCTGCGGCGCATGGTGATGACGACGTTGGCGAGGAAGGGCGCGGTCGACACCGCGATGATGTAGGCGCCGAGCGTCTGGAGCTGGTTGATGCCCGTCCAGTAGTGCAGGTCCGGCAGGTAGTCCTGGACCCGCCGCGGCATGCCGAGCAGCCCCAGGACGTGCATCGGGAAGAAGGTCAGGTTGAACCCGATCATCTGGAGCCAGAAGTGCAGCTTGCCGAGCCCCTCGCCGAGCTTCTTGCCGGTGAACTTCGGGAACCAGTAGTAGAAGCCCGCGTACACGGCGAAGACGCTGCCGCCGAACAGCACGTAGTGCAGGTGGGCGATCACCCAGTAGGTGTCGTGCAGGGCGAAGTCCACCGGCGGCGAGGCCAGGAACACGCCGTCGATGCCGCCGATCAGGAACATCGACAGGAACCCCACCGCGAACAGCATGGGCGTGCTGAAGGTGAGCTTGCCCTTCCACATGGTCGAGATCCAGTTGAAGAACTTGACCCCGGTCGGCACCGCGATGAGGAAGGTCATCAGGCTGAAGAACGGCAGCAGCACCGTGCCGGTGGCGAACATGTGGTGGGCCCAGACGCTGAAGCCCAGCGCTCCGATGCCGGCGGTGGCGAACACGAACGCCTTGTAGCCGAACAGGGGCTTGCGCGAGAACACCGGCAGGATCTCGGAGACGATGCCCATGCCGGGCAGCACCATCACGTACACCGCGGGGTGCGAGTAGAACCAGAAGATGTTCTGCCACATCACCGCGATGCCGCCCTTGGTGGGGTCGAAGAACGACCCGCCGAGATTGCGGTCGATCAGCAGCATGACCAGCGCGCTGGCGAACACCGGGGTGGCCAGCAGGACCAGCAGCGAGGTCACCAGCATGGTCCAGCAGAACATCGGCATCCGGAACATGGTCATGCCCGGCGCGCGCATGTTGAAGATGGTGGTGATGAAGTTCACCGCGCCAAGGATCGACGACGTCCCGATCAGCAGCAGGGCGACGATCCACAGGTCGGCGCCGAGCCCCGCGCTGCCGGCGCCGGTGCAGCCCTGCTCCGAGAGCGGCGGGTATTCGGTCCACCCGGCGCAGGCGGTGCCGCCGACCAGGTAGCCCGAGTACAGGATCACGCCCCCGAGCGGCAGCATCCAGAACGACAGCGCGTTGACCCGCGGGAATGCCATGTCCAGGGCGCCGATCTGCAGCGGCACGATGTAGTTGGCGAAGCCGGCCAGGATCGGGATGACGAACAGGAAGATCATCGTGGTCCCGTGCATGGTGAACAGCTCGTTGAACTGCTGCTCGTTGAAGAACTGCGTCCCCGGCTGGGCCAGCTCGGTGCGGATGAACATGGCGAGCAGCCCGGCCACCCCGAAGAAGATGTAGGAGTTGACCAGGTACATGATCCCGATCTTCTTGTGGTCGGTGGTGGTGAGCCACTCCCAGATCGGATGACGCTGGTAGCCGATCGCCGGTGAGCCTGAAGGCGACGCCTCTGGCCTGACTTCAGTGATCGCCATCGGTACTCCTTGTTGCCCTGGTCGAGGTGGAGCGCTACTTGACGACGAGGGTGCCGGTCATCGAGTTGGGATGCACGTCACAGTGGTAGTAGTACCTGCCCGGCTTGAGCGCCGGGACCTGGTACTGCTCGCTCTTCGGCCCTGGGAACGGGGGCTTCTGCACCAGCGCCCCGCTGTTGGCGTCCCTGCCCTTGAAGATCGTCACGTTGTGTGGAACGCCCGCATCCTGGTTGTCGAAGGTGAGAGTGAACGCCTTGTTGGCGGGCTCCGCCAGGCAGTCCTTGTTGAAGGCGGTGCCCTTGGCGATGATCTGGCCCGGGGTGGTGTCGTCCGGGCAGCCGCTGGCCTGCTTCTTCTTCTGGTCGGCCAGCCAGGCGTCGTACTGCGGGCGCGACACGCCGTGGATGTAGAAGTGCATCTGCCCGTGGGCGAGGCCACAGAACTGCGCGCACTGGCCGTGGTAGACGCCAATCTTGGAGATGGTGAGCTGGAAGCTGTTGGTGTGGCCGGGGAGCAGGTCCCGCTTGAACAGGAACTCCGGGATGTACAGCGAGTGGATGACGTCCTTGGACTGCTCGTTGAAGTGGATCGTCTCGCCGACGGGGAGGTAGATCTGCGGCGGCTTGGCGGTGGTCCCCTTGATCGAGAGGTCCTGCGGCGGCTGGCCCTTCTCGACCTGGACCTTCTCGCCGGCGTAGGTGAACTCCCATTGCCACTGGAAGCCGGTGACGTTGACGGTCACGGCCGGGTTCGACGCCTCGGCGTCGACCTTGTTGATCACCTGGTAGCTGAGGGCGAACAGGACCGCCACGATGATCAGCGGCCCGACCGTCCAGCCGACCTCGAGGAGGTTGTTGCCGTGGAACTGCGGCGGCAGCGCGTCGTCCCTGCGCCGGTAGCGCACCACCGCCCACAGGATCAGTCCCTCGACCAGGACGAAGATCACGGTGGCGACCACGAAGAGGATCATGTACAGGTGATGGATGGGCCTGGCCTGGTCGGTCGCGCCCGTGAACGACCCGCCGGCGCACCCGGCCAGCAACACCGCGCAGCCGAGGGCAAGCGCGAGGCCTCTGACCCTGGAACCTGTCCCTTTCACCTGCCACCTGCGCATCTCGACTGGGTCGCCTCGCTTCCTGGGTCTTCTTGGACGGCCCGCCCGGCGGGACGATCGGCAAGCGGGCTGGCCAGGACTTGAGTGAATGTATCGATGCTCGGGGTGGCCCACAAGTCGAACGGGCTCTTGTGAACAAGCGCTTGAGCTGCTCGTTTGCCTCTGGAAGGGCCTTGGTAACCTCCGAGGAAGCTAGCCCTGGACATGGACCACGGCGTCGATCGCCATCGCCAGGAACAGCAGGGCGAGGTACTGGTTCGAGAAGCTGAAGAGCCGGATGGCGCGTTTGCCGGAGACGTCCCGTGCGAGCCCCACCGCGCGCCAGACGAACAGGCCGCCCAGCACCAGCGCCGCCACCAGGTAGATGACGCCCATCCGCCCCGCCGGGTACATCAGCAGCGTCACCGCCACCAGCAGCAGGGTGTAGTAGAGGATCTGGTGGCTGGTCTCCTTGGGCCCCCGCACCACCGGGAGCATGGGCACGCCGGCGGCCTCGTAGTCCTCGCGGTAACGCAGCGAGAGGGCCCAGAAATGCGGCGGCGTCCAGTAGAAGATGATCGCGAACAGCACCAGCGCCGGCAGCTCGATCCTGCCGGTGACCGCGGCCCAGCCGACCAGCACGGGGACCGCGCCGGCGGCGCCGCCGATGACGATGTTCTGCGTGCTGCGGCGCTTGAGCCCCAGCGTGTAGACGAACACGTAGAACAGGATCGCCGCGGTGGCAAGGCAGGCCGACAGCAGGTTCACGGTTGCCCACAGCCACACGAAGCCCGCCACCCCCAACGCGAGCCCGAACCGCAGCGCGTCCCCCGGTGTCACCGCATGCGCCGGCAGGGGCCGCCGCCGGGTGCGCCGCATCCGCTCGTCGATGTCACGGTCCAGGTAGCAGTTGATGACGTTGGCGCTGGCGGCCGACAGCGAGCCGCCGAACAGGGTGGTCAGGACCAGCCAGGGCGAGGGGACGCCGCGCTTGGCCAGGAACATCGTGGGGACGGTGGTGATCAGCAGCAGCTCGATGATGCGTGGCTTGGTGAGCAGGAAGTAGGTGGTGAGCGACTCCCTGGCGGTGCGGGCGGCGGCCGGCGCGGGCTCGGCCTGGTCCCGCTCGGTCGCGCCGGCGAAGCGGTCGGCGTGCAGGACCAGCGCGAACATCGTGCCCCACAGGAGGCTGCCGACCGCCAGGTGCGGCACCACCGTGAGCGCCGAGAGGCGGTCGGCGACGTTGGCGACGCCGAGCGCGATCTGGACGACCACCAGCCCGGCGGCGTACCCGGCCAGCCGGGTGACCGTCGGGTGGGCTCGCTGGGTCCCGCGCGCGCGGGCGTAGATCGCGATCACCACGATCCCGACGACCATCGCCAGGAGCCGATGGCCGAACTGGATCTGCGCGGCCGACAGGTCGAGGTCGGGCAGCAGCACACTGGCCGGGTACGCGAGGCCCGCTTCGTGGCCGGTCACCGTCGACCCGACCAGCATCTGCGCGTAGGTCAGCCCCGCGCCCACCATCGCCAGCCGCGCGAACCGCTTCGAGCGGCCAGGGCTCCCAGTTCCCCATCGGGACCGGAAGGTGACGAACTCGAGCAGCGCCACCAGCGCCAGGGCCGTGGCCAGGTGGAGCGTGACCGACTCCGCCTCCAGCTTGGCCCACACCACGATGGCGCCGAGGACGGCCTGCGCGATCACCATCGCCAGCGCGCCGATCGAGGCCCACCGGATGGCGCGAGACTGCCGGGTGGTCCAGGACACGATCACGGTGAGGGCGACCAGCACGATCACCACCGCGGCCACCAGCCGGTGGGAGTGCTCGATCCAGGCGTGCAGGCTCGGCGGCGGCGTGAGCTTGCCGAAGCACCGCGGCCAGTCCGGGCAGCCGAGCCCGGAGTCGGTCGCGCGGACCAGCCCCCCGACGGCGATCAGCAGGAACGTGGCCGTCGTCGTCGCGACAGCGAGGCGCTGGAAGCGGGTCACCGATCCTCCTGGGCTGAAAGGCGAACTGATGCTATCCGCGCCCTGGAAAACCCTCAACCGATACGCACGGTCTGTGGACGACCCGTCCCGGATGACCCGTCTCCGCTATCAGCCTCGGGTTCAGGCCGGCCGTTCAGCACGTCGTCCAGAAGAACCGGCCGCGCCCGTCGTCGCCGAAGCGGCCCTCGACCGGCGGGTCCAGGTGACCCGGGGGGTTCGTCGACGCCCACCAGATCCGCCACAGCCTCCTTGTCGGCGATGGTGAGCGGGGCTCGGAGCCGCGGGGAGTATCGACTCGAGACTGGCCCTGTGAAAAGATCCAGTTCAATGGAGTTGAATGAGGCCAGTTGGCTACGCCTGGCGCCCCGGCAGCGCGAGACCCTGCGCGCCGCGCTGGAGCGGACGTTGCGGGAGGCCATCCTCGAGGGGCCGTTGCGCCCCGGCGCCCGGCTGCCGTCGTCCCGGGCGCTGGCGGTCCAGCTCGGGGTCTCGCGCGGCGTGACGACCGAGGCGTACGCCCAGCTCGCCGCGCAGGGCTTCCTGGTCACGCGCACCAAGGCGGCGCCGGTCGTGGCCGCGCTGCCGCAGCGGTCGGCCACCAGCAGGCCGGCGTCGGCGACCCGGAGGCCGCCGCGCTACGACCTCACGCCGACGACCCCCGACGTGACGCTCTTCCCGGCCGGACGGTGGGCCTCGGCGCTGGTCGACGCGGCCCGGACGGCGCCGACGGCCGCCTACGGCTACGGCGACCCGCGGGGAGAGCCCGAGCTCCGGGAGGTGCTCGCCGACCAGCTCGGGCGCACCCGGGGGGTGGTCGCCGACCCGGAGCGGATCATCGTCGTGCAGGGCAGTGCGCAGGGGGTCAACCTGCTCATGGACGTGCTGGCCGCCCGAGGCGCCGGCCGGGTCGCGGTCGAGGACCCTTCGTTCAACAGCCAGCCGGAGAGGATCCGGGCGCGCGGCCTGGAGGCCGCCGGCCAGCCGGTGGACCCGAGCGGGCTGGTGGTCGAGGGCCTGTGCGCCGACGCCGTGCTGGTCACCCCCGCGCACCAGTTCCCGACCGGGGCCGTCCTCAGCGGCCCCCGGCGGCGGCAGCTGCTCGAATGGGCCCGAGTCGGTCAGGCGCTGGTCATCGAGGACGACTACGACGCGGAGTTCCGCTACGACCGCGAGCCGGTGCGTGCGCTCCAGGGCCTGGACCCGGACCGTGTCGCCTACCTCGGGACGGCGTCGAAGACGCTGGCCCCGGCGCTGCGCCTCGGATGGGTGGTGGTGCCGGCCGAGCTCGCCGGGGAGGCCGAGCGCGTCAAGCACCTCCTCGACTTCTGCTCGCCCTCGCTCCAGCAGCTCGCCCTCGCCCGCTTCGTGGCCCGCGGCGACTACGACCGCCACGTCCGGCGGGCCCGCGGGATCTACCGGCGGCGGCGCGACCGCCTGCTCGCCGCGCTCGGCGCCGACCTACCGGCCCTGGGCGTGGAGGGCGTGGCCGCCGGCATGCATGTCCTGCTCCGCCTGCCCCCCGGGGTCGACGACCGTCTGGTCGCGGCCGAGGCCGAGCGGGAGGGCGTGCGGGTGGTGCCGCTCTCGACCTACCAGCTCGCCCCGGGCCGTGGTGGTCTGGTGGCCGGGTACGGCCGCGTGCACGAGACGGCCCTGGCCGGAGCCGTGGCCGCGCTCGCCCGCGCCCTGCGGCGCGTCGTTCAGACGTCGTCCAGCGAATAGCCGCCACTGGTCGCGGGCGGACCGCCCTCCTGGCCTGGACTCTGCGCGGTCCCGCCGGGACCCGGCCCGCTCGTCCCGGGGCCGTCGCCCGGGCCGCGGCCCCCCGAGCCGGTCCGGCGGGCGCTGGCCAGCGCCGCCTCGATCGAGGCCATCTCCGCGGAGATGCGCTCGACCTCGAGTTCGTCCAGCGGCCTGCCGCCGCGGCGCGACCGGTACACGAGCAGACCGAGGTCGCGCGCGAGCTGGTTGAAGCGCCGCTGCTGTTGGAGCTCGTCGATGCGCTCGCGAACCTGGTCGAGCCCCTGCTCGATCTGGCGGGTGGCCTGCTCCGCGAGCTGCCTGGCGTCATTCAGGAACGCCATCTGCGCCTCCTTGCTGGTGGGTTGTGGGTTTGGAGCCGTCGGCGGGCGATGGGGCGCTGCGAAGCAGCACGATGCCGTCGCCGCTCAGCGTCGCCAGGCTCGGCCGGCCGCCGCCGAGCAGCAGCGCCAGCAGCTCGTCGGAGCCCAGCGCCTTGCGGCGCGGCTCGATGCGTACGCCCTGCTGGATCGCCACCAGCCGATCCGGGTCGACCTCGATGGTGCCGCCGTAGCGGGAGAGGTCCAGCTCGACCAGCCCGCCTGCGCCCGTCACGAAGGCGGAGCCGCCGCCGTCCAGGCGCTCCAGCCCGCCCGGGGCGCCCTGCGGGGAGCGGGATCCTGGCTGTGCGGGAGCCGGGCCGAGCCCGACGGTCCGCTCCGCCGCCACCAGCGCGCCGCGCGCGACCAGCCAGCCGCGGTCGGGCTCCAGCCGCAGCTCCTGGATCGGGCCGCCGGCGTCGCCGGCGAAGGCGACCAGCCCGCTCGAGCCGGTGGTGGCGAAATAGGGGAGCGCCGCGACCTCGCCGGCGAGCCGGCGCCTACCCGCCGAGATCGCCGTGGCCACCGCCCGGTCCAGCAGGCCGCCCCCCTCGCCGCCGGAGCCGATCATGCGCGCCTGCACGGTCACGTTGGGCGTCTTCCACACGAAACGGCCCGGCTGGCACCAGACGGCCTGCCCCGCGTCGAGCTGCACGACCAGGAGTTGCCCGGAGCTCACCAGCTTGTGCGAGATCATGGTGCCCTCCCGTCCGGGCCGGGGAGACGGCCAGGTCCTGGGCTGCCGTCCTCCACCTGGCCCGTCTCCGACGCTACCGCCCCCGCCGGCCGGAGGCAACGACGCCGGGCGGTTGCTACCCTTAGCCGGGAGCTCATGGACGCGCCCTACGATCACCTTCCGAACGCGAGCTCGGGCTCGGCGATCCCGCTCCCGGTCCATGGCCCGGAGTCGCGCACCGCCGACGGACGCCTGGCCTCGTGGGTCTTCGACCTGCCCGTCGTCGAGTTGCGCGCGGGCTACCGGGCGGCCGTCTACTTCGACCGCGCGAGGCGCATCCTGCAAGCCGAGCGCGACGACACCCAGGTCACCATCCAGGTCTTCCAGCGCAACGACGGCGTCGTGGCGTGCGGCATCGACGAGGCGCTCGCGGTGCTGGCACTTGGTGCGGGCGAGCCGGTCGACCAGCGCGCCGCCGACCGCGCCTTCGCCGACTACCTGAACGCCCGCAACCAGGCTCGCCGCTCGCGCCGGCCTGGCGGCCCCGACCACCTCAAGGCGGTGCGCGCCCAGGTCGAGTGGGAAGCCGCCTTCGACCGGCTGTGGCGGCCCCCCGCCGGCGAGGTCCGGGTGCGGGCGCTGCGGGACGGGGAGCGGGTGGCCGCCTGGCAGCCGGTCATCGAGATCACCGCCCCCTACCGGCTGGTCGCCCACCTGGAGAGCGTCTACCTGGGCGTGCTCGCGCGCCGCTCGCTGGTGGCCTCCAACGTGGCCCAGGTGGTCTCCGCCGCGGGCCCCAAGCCGGTGCTGTTCTTCGCGGACCGGTTCGACCACTGGGCAACCCAGGGCGGCGACGGCTACGCCGCGTTCGTCGGCGGCGCGCAGGGCGTGGCCACCGACGCCCAGGCCGCCTGGTGGGGCGAGCGCGGGCTCGGCACGATTCCCCACGCGCTGATCGCCGTGTTCAACGGTGACACCATCGCGGCCACCGCCGCCTTCGCCAGGCAGATGCCCGACGTCCCGCTGGTCGCGCTGGTGGACTTCCACAACGACTCGGTCGCGACCTCGCTGGCCTGTGCGCGAGCGTTCGGTGACCGGCTCTGGGGCGTGCGCCTCGACACCTCGAACACGATGGTCGACCGCTCGCTCTGGAACGAGATGGGGGATTTCGTCCCGACCGGCGTCAACCCACGGCTCGTTTGGAAGGTGCGCCAGGCGCTCGACGCCGAGGGCTTCGGGCACATCCGCGTGATCGTCTCCGGCGGCTTCACCGCCGCGCGGATCGCCTCCTTCGAGGCGGCCGGGGTGCCGGTCGACTCCTACGCGGTGGGATCGTCGCTGCTCAAGGGCGACTGCGACTACACCGCCGACGTGGTGCTCCGCGAGGGCAGGCCATGCGCCAAGGCTGGCCGCCGCTACCGGCCGTCCGACCGGCTGGAGGAGGTCGACCTGGCCATGCACGACGGCCACCGCCGTGCCGATGATGGGAATGCCGGGACCACTGACCAGACCGGCTCGGCCGTACGGGCGGAACCGGGTAGGCTGCGACCGGGCCGGCACCGGTCCATGACGGCGCGCCAGCGACATTGAGGAGGCAGCACCTGATGCAGCTCCGCAACCTCGGCAGCCACGGACCGGGTCTCTCGGTCGTGGGCGTCGGCGCCTGGGCCATCGGTGGCCCGGGCCCGTTCGGCTGGGGCCCTCAGGACGACGACGAGTCCATCGCAGCACTGCACCGGGCCTTCGACTCAGGCATCAACTGGGTGGACACCGCCGCGGTCTACGGCCTCGGCCACTCCGAAGAGGTCGTCGGCCAGGTGGTCCGCGAGCGCGGCGAGGGCGTGCTGGTGTTCACCAAGTGCGGGCTGAACTGGTACGGGGGCAACGAGCGCTCGCCCGTCAACGACCTTCGGCCGGCGTCGATCCGCTTCGAGCTCGACCAGAGCCTCAAGCGGCTGGGCCGCGACCACGTCGACCTCTACCAGTTCCACTCGCCCGACCCATCCAGCGGCACAGCGGTGGAGGACTCGTGGCTCACCATGAGCGAGCTGGTCGACGAGGGCAAGGCACGCTGGATCGGCGTGTCCAACTTCACGGTGGACCTGCTGGAGCGCTGCGAGCGCATCCGTCACGTCGACTCGTTGCAGCCCCCCGTCAGCCTGGTCAACCGCCGCGCCCTGCGCGAGCTGCTGCCCTGGTGCCAGGCGCACGGCACGGGCGTGCTCGCCTACAGCCCGCTCCAGTCCGGCCTGCTGAGCGGCTCCTTCGACGCCGACCGCGCGGCCGCGCTGCCCGCCGGCGACTGGCGCCGGTCAAGCCGCGACTTCAGGCAGCCCGACCTCGACGCCAACCTCGCCCTTGCCGAGCGGCTGCGCCCGATCGCCAGGCGGCACGGGGTCGAGGTCGCCGCGGTGGCGGTCGCCTGGGTTCTCGAGCAGCCGGGCGTGACCGCGGCGATCGTCGGCGCGCGCCGGCCGTCCCAGCTGGAGGCGTGGCTGCCGGCGGGCAACCTGCGCCTGGCCGCCAGGGACCTGGAGGAGATCGCCGCGGCCATCGACGAGACCGGCGCGGGCAGGGACTAGACCGAGCGAACCGGGCCGGCCCTGGAGTGGGATCAGCGCGTGCCGCGCAAATGTGACGAGGCCGCGGTGGCTCCGCGGCCTCGTCGTCGACGTCGTCGCTCGGGCAGAGCCGACCACGCGCTGTCCGTCCCGGGTGATGGCGGCCCGGTCGCTGCCTGCCGATGGCAAGCCGCCGGAGAAGTGCCCGGCCCGCCCGCGCCCCACGGCTGGGAACGGAGTTGGGGCGATCTCGTGTGACCCTAGTCCATAGTATCTAGTCAATTCAAGGCGATACTGTACCGAGTGGGCAGGTGCTGCGCCAATGAGTCGGTTTTTCCTGTTGACCTTCGCGCCGGAGCGGGACACGCTGCCAAGCGAGCAAGGGACGTGAGGTGGTGACGCCGATGTGAAGCCGGTGGCGGTCACGGTGCGGATCCCCGCTCGTGGCCAGGCGCCAGGGGGAAGGCCACGTCAAGGAGTTCGTGCATGCCTCGAGCCACCCGCAGGACCAGTCCCACCGTCCCGCTCCGCACCTACGTACTGGACACCAACGTGCTGATCGCCGACCCGGACGCCCTGGGCCGTTTCGAGGAGCACGATGTGGTGATCCCGCTGACCGTGGTCGAGGAACTGGACAAGCTGAAGACCCGGCCGGACGAGACCGGCGCGTCGGCGCGACGCGCGATCAGGGGCCTGGAGGGGCTGCGGGACCGTGGCAACCTGTCGGAGGGGGTGAGCCTGCCGGGCGGCGGGCGCATCTGGGTCGAGGTGAACCATACCGGCAGGCTCAGCCTTCCCGAAGGGCTCGCCCACGACTCCGACGACAACCGCATCCTGGCCACCACCGCCAATCTGGCCAAGGAGCTCGGCGACGAGCGCGCCGTCGTGCTCGTCTCCAAGGACGCCAGCCTGCGTATCAAGGCGGAGGCGCTGAAGCTGGCCGCCGAGGAGTACCGCCACGAGCGCGTCGCCATCGAGGAGGGCTACCTCGGCGTCGCCACGCTGGAGGTCCCCGGTGAGGTGGTCGACGCCCTCTACGCCGACCGTGGCGGCCAGATCACGCCCGGGCAGCCGCTGTGGGCCAACCAGTTCACGGTGCTGCGCTCCGGCAGCCAGAGCGCGCTCGGGCAGGTGCGCGCCAGCGTGGCGGCGGGCGAGCCGGTCGAGCTGACGCTCGTCCACGACGCCCCCGAGACCTTCGGGGTACGCGCGCGCTCCAAGGAGCAGCACTTCGCCCTGCACCTGATGCGCGACCCCGGGATCCCGCTGGTGTCGCTGGCGGGCAACGCCGGCACCGGCAAGACCTACCTGGCAGTGGCCGCGGGCCTGGACGCCACCATGGAGCGCCGGGAGTACGACCGCGTGCTGGTGTTCCGGCCCGTGGTCCCCGTGGGGCGCCAGGACCTCGGCTTCCTGCCGGGCGACGTCGACGAGAAGATCTCCCCGTGGATGAAGGCCATCCACGACACCATGGCGCAGCTCTTCCGTGGCACCCACGACGCCGACCGGCGTGAGAGCTACACTCAGGACCTGGTCCAGGGCCTGCTGGACGACGGCACCGTCCAGCTCGAGCCGCTCACCTTCATCCGCGGTCGCACGTTCGTGCGGACCTTTGCCATCCTGGACGAGGCGCAGAACGTCGAGTACGGCGTGCTGCGCTCGCTGGCGAGCCGCCTCGGGGAGGGGTCCAAGCTGGTGCTGTGCCACGACACCACGCAGGTCGACCACCCGTACGTCGACCCGGAGTCCGGGGTCGCCGCGCTGATCGAACGGCTCAAGGGCGAGCCCCTGTTCGGGCACGTCACCCTGCTCAAGGGCGAGCGCAGCCCAGTGGCGGAGCTGGTCGCCCGCAGGCTGTGACACTGAGGAGGAATGCTTCATGACGGCCGATGACAAGCCGAGCGAGGTCGACAGGCAGCTGCTGGAGCGGGCCGAGCTGGCGCTCACCCAGCTCCACACCCAGCACGGGCTCACCACCCAGCAGTCGTCCACCCTGACGGCTATCCGCCTGCGGCTGGAGGGCAAGGCGCGCGCCTCGCTCGAGGACCTGCTGGACGCCGGCAAGGACCTCGGCGGCAAGGACCCGCTGGCCGATGCTCTCCGCCAGCAGTCCCGCAAGCCGTCCTTCGAGGATGCCCTCTCCGAAGCCGAGGCCAAGAAGAAGCCCACCTTCGACGACCTGCTCTGAGGCTCGGTTCCCCTAGCCGCCGGAGGCGGGGCCGGGGAACCAGCGGTTGCGGAAGGGGAACAGGTAGGTGTCGGTGACCACGTTGAGGATCCGCCTCGCCTGGTCGAAGCGCTCGGCCACCTCGGCCATCACCCGCAGCGGGGCGGTGCGCACCGGCGCGCTCTGGTAGGCCAACCGGTACCAGCGCCGGCCGAGCCGCTCCAGCAGGGCGACCCCTCCCGACCCCCAGGCCGGCTCGGCCATCGGTCCCGTCGGCGCCTCCGCGTCCTCAAGACCCGCGTGGCGCAGCAGCCGCTGCGCGTACACGGGCGCGAACTCGCGTGTGGCGGTGTGGTCGGGGAACACCCCGGTCAGGAACAGCGCCAGGTCCCCCAGACGGCGGTAGATCCCCACGCGCTCGCTCGCCGGCACCACGTCCAGGAGCGCCGCGAGACGCACCGGGTCGAGCTCGCTGAAGCGCTGCCGGCGCCAGCCCCGCCGCGTCTGCACCAGCACGCTGCCGCTGGCCACGTGCACGTAGGAGGCGAGCAGCTCGGCCAGGAACAGCCGTCGTGCCGGCGCCGCCAGGAAGTCGCGCAGGCTGGCTGCGTCGAAGACCGGCAACCGCTGGCGCGGGCCGGCCCACTCGCCGACGAACGCCGCCTCGCGCAGGTCCTCTGCGCCTCGCTGGATCGACAGCGCGAACACCAGGAACGGCGAGGCTCGCAGCAACGGGTCGGCCGGGCTGGGCGGACCGAAGACCGCCCGGAACGTGCGGGGGTCGTGGAGCAGCCGCTCGACCAGCGCTGGATCGGCCCGCAGCCGCTCCGCCGGCAAGCTCCCGGCGGCGGAGCCCAGGAGCGCGAGATCGGCGTCGCTCAAGTGCTCGAGGTAGCCACCGGCCGCCTGCCAGGCGCCACCTTCGAGGGTGCTCATGCAACGAAGCTACCACCGCCGCCAAGCGCCCCGGCCGGCACCGCCCGCGGGAGGGATGGCCCGAATGCGTCCCGGCCCCGGGGCCGCCGGGTGGACGGGCCCGGAAGGGGCCGCGGCGGCGGCCACCTCAGTTCGCTGCCCGGACTGTCGATGTTTACCGAGGATGGACACGGAATCCGCGGCGGGCCTGGAGGGAGCGCTCGAGCGAGGCGAGCTCGTCGTGCTCTACCAGCCAGTCGTCGACCTCGGCACGCTCCGCATGGTGGGAGCGGAGGCGCTGCTGCGCTGGGCCCACCCCACCCGCGGCCTGCTGCCGCCGGCCGAGTTCATCCCCGCCGCCGAGGCCTCCGGACTGATCGTCCCCATCGGCGCGTGGACGCTGCGGGAGGCGTGCCAGCGGGGCTCCGTGTGGCGGGCGCGCCGGCCGGGCGGCTCACTCCTGGGCGTCGCCGTGAACGTCTCCGGCCTCCAGCTCCGCGACCCCGGGTTCGTCGCCGCCGTGCGCGAGGAGCTGGAGCACTCGGGCCTCGAGCCGCGCGCCCTGCTGCTGGAGCTCACCGAGACCCTGCTGCTCGAGGAGGAGGTGGTCGGCGCCGCGCTCGAGCAGCTCAAGGGTCTGGGCGTACGGCTCGCCGTCGACGACTTCGGCACCGGCCATTCGTCGCTGGAGTACTTGGCGCGCTTCCCGTTGGACGTCCTCAAGGTCGACAGGTCCTATGTCGCCCTGCTCGACGGTCAGGCCGCCCAGCACGCGTCCCGGGCGGCGGCGCTCGTCCGCGGGATCCTGCTGCTCGGCCACTCGCTCGGCCTGCGGACCGTTGCCGAGGGCGTCGCCACCCCCGGGCAGCTCCGCCTGCTCCGAAAGCTCGGCTGCCAGCTCGGCCAGGGCCGCCTGTTCGAAGGCCCACTGGACGCGGCTTCGCTCGAAGCCCGCCTCGGCGGACGCCTCGGCCCCACCCGCTGGTGACCCGGCCAGCTCCCGCTCGCTCCATCATGGCTGGCCCAGCCCCTCGCGGACGGCCCAGGGCGGCGATCTCGGCGCGCGACGACATCCCGAGCCTGGTATCGGGCCAAGATTTCCCTCTGGTCGCCGGACGCCCTGTCGCGGTACAAGGGAGCATGACTTCCGTTGCGCCAGCCGCACCCGCGCAGACCACCGGGCAGGTGGCGCGGGTGGCGGCCGCCTTGGCCGCGGGTGTGCTCGGGCCGGACCACGATCCGGCGGTCCCCGAGCGGATGCTGGCGGCTCTGGAGCTGCTGCCCTCGCGACAGGACCACGACCGCCTGGTGGATGCGTTGCGGCTGCTCGGCTCACGGTTCGGGGCACTGCTGCTGACCGGCACTCCCACCCCCGTGCCAGAGCGTTCCCGCGAGGCGGTCGAGCTGCTGCTCCAGCAGTGGTGGCGCAGCCGGCTGCGGGCGAGGCGGCAGCTCGCCGGGGCGCTCACCTCGGCAGCCCTGGCCTGCGAGTACTCCTTTCCGGGCGCGGCGCTGGCTCGCACGGGCTATCCCGGCCCGCTCGGCCCCGCTCCCGCCGAGCCCAGACGGCTCGAGCCGCTGGAGGTCGACGCCGACCAGGAGCTCTCCTGCGACGTGGTGGTGGTCGGCTCCGGCGCCGGGGGCGGCGTGGTCGCCGCCGAGCTGGCCGGCGCCGGCGCCGACGTGATCGTCATCGAGAAGGGCGGCTACGCCGCCGAGGCCGACTTCCACCACCAGGAGGCGGAGTCCACCAGGGACCTCTACCTCTACGGGCTGACCATGGCGACCAGCGACCTCGGCGTGCGGATCGTCGCCGGGTCCACGCTGGGCGGTGGGACGGTGGTCAACTACACGACCTCGTTCAAGACTCCGCCGCACGTACTCCAGGAATGGGCGCGGGTGTCGGGCAGCGACGTGTTCGTCTCCGGAGAGATCGAGGCGTCGCTGGACGCGGTCGCCGAGCGGCTGGGCGTGACGACGGGGGAGAGCCGGCCCGGCAAGCGCGACGAGCTCATGGAGGCCGGCCTGCGCAAGCTCGGCTGGCACGTCGGCGTGCTGCCCCGCGACGTGCGCGGCTGCTCCCAGGACGTCGGCTGCGGTTGGTGCGGGTTCGGCTGCCGGCTCGGCGCCAAGCAGTCGACCATGCGGACCTACCTCGAGGACGCCGCCCGGCATGGTGCCCGCCTGGTGATCGGCGCCGACGTCCGCCGGGTCCTGGTCACCGACGGTCGAGCCACCGGCGTCGAGGCGAGCGCCGGCGGTCACCGGCTGCGGGTGCGCGCCCGCGCGGTGGCCGTGGCGGCTGGCGCCATCGAGACCCCGGCCCTGCTGCTGCGCTCCGGGCTGGGTGGCCAGGTCGGCCACCACCTGCGGCTGCACCCCGGCACGGCGGCCTTCGGTGTGTTCGACGACGACGTGCGAATGTGGGAGGGGACCCTCCAGGCGCGCTACTCGGCCGAGCTGCGCAGCCGGCTCGGGGAGTACGCACCGATCTTCGAGACGGTGCCCGTCCATCCCGGCAGCGGGTCCACCGCGCTGCCATGGGTGTCTTCCGCCAGTCACCGGGCGCTGATGGAGCGCTACGCCAACCTGTCCCTGTGCGCGGCGCTGTGCCGCGACAGCGCCGGCGGCCAGGTGCGGGTCGACCGCGATGGGCAGCCGAGGCTCCGGTACCGCCTGACCCCGGCCGACGAGCAACGGGCCGCCGAGGGCGTCGTCGCCGCCGGCCAGGTCCTGGCCGCGGCCGGCGCGCGCGAGGTCTTCTCCATGCACCCGGCGCGCATCTCGTTCCGGCCCGACCAGCCGGGCGCCCCGGAGACGTGGGCGGCCGCCATCCGCGGCGCCGGGTATCGCGGCGGCCGCGTGACCTTCTTCTCGTACCACCAGATGGGCTCGTGCCGGCTGGGGACGGATCGGTCCAGCTCGGTGGTCGGTCCCGACCACGAGACCCACGAGGTCCGGGGCCTGTTCGTCACGGACGCCTCGGTGTTCCCGACCGCCTCGGGGGTCAACCCGATGCTGACGATCATGGGCCTGGCGCACCGCGCCGCCGGCCGCATCGCCGCGCGCCTGGGCTGATCTGGTCGTACCGCGCGTCCCGTCGAGTCGTCCACAATTTGGGAGAACCCGATTGTCTCCGGCATGGCCGCGGCCTAGGCTGCGGCCATGAACAAGCGCCTTCACGCCATCTGCGACCTGGCCGTCTCGTCCTCGCGCGAGTACGTCGGCCTCCACGACGATTACGACGGACGGGTCCAGGACCTGTCCCTGGAGGGTGTCCGCGCCGGGCTGGCCCGGCTCGGCGGCCCGCCGCTCCAGGATCCGCTCGACGACGCCTACGTCACCACCCACGAGCGGGCCCTGCGGGTCGAGCTCGGTGAGCTCGAGCTGCACCGACGAAACCCGCTGTACCACGTCGGCGAGCTGGATCTGTCCTGCTACGACCGCGACTACGCCCCGGCGGAGCAGCGTTCCGAGGCGCGCCGCCGCCATCTGGCCGCCTGGCCCGGCGCGATCGATGCCGCGATCGGCGCCCTGGACCGGGTGAGCGCACCGGTCGCCGAGGCGCTCGTGCCGGTGGTGCGGGGCCTGGCCGCCGACCTGGATCCGAGCGACCCGCTCGCCGAGCGGGCGCTCGCCGCCCACGCCCGCCTGGTCGAGCATGTCGAGGCCTGCGTCCGCGACGGCGATCCGGACGCCTCGCTGGGCGCCGCCAATCTCCGCCTCCTGCTCAGCACCGGCGAGGCGATGGACGTCGACCTCGGCCGGCTCGAGGAGCGGGCGGACGCCGAGCGGGAACGGCTGCGCGCGCTGCTGGCCGACGCGTGCGAGCGGCTCGCGCCGGGCCGCCCGCTCGACCGGGTCGTCGCCGAGCTGGCCGCCGAGCATCCCGACGCCGACGGCGTGCTGGCCGAGGCGAAGGCGGTGACGGCAGAGGCGATCGCCTTCACGCGCGAGCGCGGCCTGGTGCCGGACCTGGACGGCGAGTGCCTGGTCGGCCCGGCCCCGCCGTCGCGCCGCTGGGCGCTGGCGATGATGTCCTGGGCGGCGCCGTACGAGGCGGACGCCCCGTCCCGCTACTACATCACCCCGCCCGACCGGTCATGGCCCCAGGAGGAGCAGGAGCAGTGGCTCGAGGTGTTCAGCCGCTCGAGCCTGCCGGCGATCACCGTCCACGAGGTCGCGCCCGGGCATTTCGCCCACGGCCGCTACCTGCGCCGGGTCGCCGGCGACGTGCGCCGCACCCTGCATTCGACGGCGTTCATCGAGGGCTGGGCCCACTACGTCGAAGAGGTCTGCCTCGAAGAGGGCTTCCGCGACGGTGACCCGCGGTTCGCGGTCGGGGTCGCGGTCGAGTCGCTCCAGCGGGTCACGCGCCTGGCCGTCTCCATCGGGCTCCACTCGGGGTCGATGACCGTCGACGACGGCATCGCCCGGTTCCAGTCCGACTCCTTCATCCGCGGCCCGGCGGCCAGAGCGGAGGCCACCCGCGCCACCTTCGACCCCACCTACGGCCGCTACACCTGGGGCAAGCTCGAGATCCTCCGCCTTCGCGAGCGGGCGCGAGACGCCTGGGGCAGCGGGTACTCGCACCCGCGCTTCCACACCGCGCTGCTGGAGCTGGGCTCGCCTCCGCTCGGGCTGATGGGCCACGCGCTGGACGGGGGTGGCGCAGGGCTGACAGCCGACACCCGCCCGCGGCCGGGGTGAACTGGGCCTCGATGCCTGGCGGCGGCCCCTGGGGCCCCTTTGCAACCGTGCGCGGCAATGCCAACATGGATCTGGGTCGGCCTACCCGAGCTCCCGGAAGCGACCAGTTATGAGCGACGTGACCACCGCCGAGCAGACCCCGCCGCCCGGCGAGCGTGACCTGGCCGATCCGTCGCTGTACCTGAACCGCGAGATCTCCTGGCTCCAGTTCAACGACCGCGTGCTGGCGCTGGCGGCCGACCGCGAGACCCCGCTGCTGGAGCGGCTGCGGTTCCTGTCGATCTTCGCCACCAACCTGGACGAGTTCTTCATGGTGCGGGTCTCCGGCCTCCGTGAGCAGGTCGAGGCCGGGGTCGCCACCCGGGGCTCCGACGGGTGGACGCCGACCGAGACCCTGGAGGCGATCGGCAAGTACATCGGGCCGGCGATCGAGGCGCAGACCCGCTGCTTCCTGGAGGAGGTGCTCCCCGCGCTGACGGGCGCCGGGATCCACCTGGCCGACATCGCCGGCCTGGAGCGCCAGGACCGCGAGTACCTGCGCGAGTACTTCCAGGACCAGGTGTTCCCGGTGCTCACGCCGCTGGCGGTGGACCCGGGCCATCCGTTCCCCTACCTTTCCAACCTGTCTTTGTCGCTGGCGGTGACGGTGCGCGACCAGGCCAGCCACAGGCCGCTGTTCGCCAGGGTCAAGGTCCCGGACATCCTTCCGCGTTTCGTGCCGCTGGCGGACGGCTCGACCTTCGTCCCGCTGGAACAGGTGATGACCGCCCACCTCGATCAGCTCTTCCCCGGGATGGTGGTGGTCGAGGCCCACCCCTTCCGGGTGACCCGCGACGCCGACATCGAGCTGGCGGAGGACGAGGCCGACGACCTGCTGGTCGCGGTCGAGCAGGAGCTGCGCCGCCGGCGGTTCGGCGCGGTGGTGCGGCTGGAGGTGGCCGCGAGCACGCCGGAGCACGTCGTCCACCTGCTCCAGCGCGAGCTGGACGTGGACGACGACGCGGTGGTGACCGTCGAGGGCCTCCTCAACCTCGGCGACCTCAGCAGCCTCGCGGACTCCGTCGACCGCCCTGAGCTGGCGGAGCCTCCGTGGGTCGGGATCACCCAGCCCCGCCTCTCCGGCTCGGGCGGCGAGGCGGTCAACCTGTTCGACGCCATCCGCGAGGGCGACCTGCTCGTCCACCACCCCTACGACGCCTTCTCGACCTCGGTGGAGCGGTTCCTGGCCCAGGCCGCGGAGGACCCCGACGTGCTGGCCATCAAGCAGACGCTGTACCGGACCGACGGCGACTCGCCGATCGTCAACGCGCTCATCCACGCGGCGGAGCAGGGCAAGCAGGTGGCGGTGCTGGTCGAGCTCAAGGCCCGCTTCGACGAGGCCTCCAACATCAACTGGGCCCGAGCGCTGGAGCAGTCCGGCTGCCATGTGACCTACGGTCTGGTGGGGCTCAAGACGCACGCCAAGACCGCCCTGGTGGTGCGGCGCGAGCAGGGCCGCATCCGCCGCTACTGCCACATCGGCACCGGCAACTACAACGCGCGCACGGCCAGGCTCTACACCGATATCGGGCTGCTGACCTGCGACGCGTCGCTGGCCAGCGACCTCACCGACCTGTTCAACTCGCTGACCGGCTACGCCAGGGGCACCCGCTACCGGCGGATCCTGGTGGCGCCCGGCGGGCTGCGCCAGCAGGTCATCGAGCTGATCGGCGAGGTCGCCCACCGCCATCGGCCGAGCCGGCCGGGCCGCATCGTGATGCAGATGAACTCGCTGGTGGACGCGGCCTGCATCCGCGCCCTGTACGCCGCCTCCCAGGCCGGCGTGGAGATCGACCTCATCGTGCGCGGGATCTGCAGGCTGCGACCGGGCGTGCCGGGCGTGAGCGAGACGATCAGGGTCCGCTCCATCGTCGGGCGTTTCCTCGAGCACCCGAGGCTGTGGCTGTTCCAGAACGGTCGCCAGCGCTCCTATTACATCGGCTCGGCCGACCTGATGCCGCGCAACCTGGACCATCGGGTCGAGGCCGTGACGCCGGTGGACGACCCCGACCTGGTCGACCGGCTCCAGGAGATCATCGACGTGATGCTGGCCGACAACGTGCAGGCGTGGGAGCTGGGGTCCGAGGGGACCTGGCAGCGCCGGCTGCCCGCCGAGGGCGAGCGCCCCGTCGCCACCCACCGGCTGCTCCGCGAGCTGGCGCTGCGCCGCGGCGTCGAGGCCCGCGTGGGTGGCAAGGGATCGTCCTGGCCTGGCTGAGCGGCCCCGTGTGAGGCGCGGCGCCAGACCTGAGCGGCGCTCCCGGGGGTGTGGACGACCGCGGAACGCTCCCAGCTCGAACGAGTAGCCTTGTCCTTGTATCCGCTTGCCGTCGCCGCCCTCGCGGCGGTCTGCGAGAACCCTCGACGGAGGAGTGAGCGTGACCGCGACGACCGCACAGGGAACCCAGCAGGACCTGCTGGCCATCAACACCGTGCGGACCCTGGCAATGGACGCCGTCCAGCGGGCGGGCGACGGCCATCCAGGCACGGCGATGGCGCTCGCTCCGGCCGCCTACGTGCTGTGGACCCGGTTCCTGCGCTTCGATCCAGGGGCGCCGGGCTGGCCCGACCGGGACCGCTTCGTGCTGTCCTGCGGCCACGCCTCGGTCCTGCAGTACGACGTGCTGCACCTGACCGGCTACGATCTGGGCATCGAGGACCTCGAGGGCCAGCGCCAGTGGGGCTCGCGGACGCCGGGGCATCCCGAGCGCGGGCTCACCCCGGGGATCGAGGTGACCACCGGACCGCTCGGTCAGGGCGCCGGCAACGCGGTCGGCATGGCCATCGCCGAGCGCTTCCTGGCCGATCGCTACAACCGGCCGGGCCACCGGGTGATCGACCACCGCACCTGGGCCTTCTGCTCCGACGGCGACATGATGGAGGGGATCTCCAGCGAGGCGTCCTCCATCGCCGGCTTCCTCGGGCTGGGCAAGCTGACGATCCTCTACGACGACAACCACATCACCATCGACGGCCCGACCAGCCTCACCTTCGGTGAGGACGTCGAGGCCCGCTACCGCGCCTACGGCTGGCACACGCAGGCGGTCGAGGACGCGACCGACCTCGAGGCGATCACGGCGGCGTTCAAGGCGGCCGTCGACGAGGCCGACCGGCCGAGCTTCATCCGGCTGCGCAGCCACATCGCCTACGGCGCGCCGCACGCGCAGGACACCTCCAAGGCGCACGGATCGGCTCTGGGCGAGGACGAGGTCCGCGCCACCAAAGCGGTCTACGGCTGGGACCCGGACGAGCATTTCCAGGTCCCCGACGGCGTGTACGACCGATGGCGCGCCCGCGTGCCCGCCAACCGCGCCGCCCGCCAGGAATGGGAGCGGGCCATGACCGGCTATGACCAGGCCGAGCCGGAGCTGGCCGGCGAGCTGCGCGAAGCCCTGGCGGGCAGGCTGCCGAGCGGCTGGGACGCCGACCTGGACAAGCTGTTCTCCGAGCCGAAGAAGCTGGCGACCCGGACCGCCTCCCAGCAGGTGATGAACGCGATCGCGGCGAAGGTGCCGACCTTCCTCGGCGGCTCGGCCGATCTTGCCGAGTCGAACAAGACCGACCTGGAGGGCCTCGGCGACTTCGGGCCGTCCTCCAGTGGCCGCAACCTGCACTACGGCATCCGCGAGCACGCCATGGGCGCGATCAGCAATGGATTGGCCGCCCACGGCGGGCTCCGCCCCTTCGCTGCCACCTTCCTGGTGTTCTCCGACTACATGCGGCCGAGCGTGCGCCTGGCGACGCTGATGGGGCTCCCGGTCGTATACGTCTGGACCCACGACTCGATCGGGCTCGGCGGCGACGGGCCGACCCATCAGCCGGTCGAGCACCTGGCGAGTCTGCGCGCCATGCCCGGCCTGCGGGTGATCCGCCCGGCCGACGGGCCCGAGACGGCGGAGGCGTGGCGGGCCGCGCTGGCGCGGACGGATGGCCCGACGGCGCTCGCGCTCACCCGGCAGAACCTCCCCCCGATCGACCGGAGCCGCTTCGCCAGGGCGGAGGGCCTGCGGCGTGGCGCGTATGTCCTGGCCGAAGCCGGAGGGGCGCCGAACGCGACCGGCAAGGCCCGGCCGGACCTGATCCTCATCGCCAGCGGCTCCGAGGTGTGGGTTGCGCTGGCCGCCCGTGGCCTGCTGGAAGACGCGGGCGTCGCCACCAGGGTCGTGTCGATGCCCTGCTGGGAGCTGTTCGGCGAGCAGGACCAGGCCTACCGTGACCAGGTCCTGCCACCCGAGGTGCGGACGCGCCTGGCCATCGAGGCGGCGAGCCCCTTCGGCTGGCGCGAGTGGGTCGGTGACGCCGGCGATACGGTGGGCGTCGGGCGTTTCGGTGCCTCCGCCCCGGGTGAGGAGGTACTGGAGCATTACGGATTCACCCCCGACAACGTTGCCGCCCGGGCGCGGGCGTTGCTGGAGCGGCTGGGACGTGGCGGCCAGGGCCCGCTCGCGGGCCTGCCGGCCTGAGGCGACGGACACAAGGAGTGACAGCATGGCGCGACCACTCGAGGAACTGACGAACCAGGGAGTCGCCGTCTGGGTCGACTCCATCGCGCGCGACTGGCTCCACAAGGGAGAGCTGCGCCGCCTCCGCGACGACTACCAGGTCGTCGGCGTGACCTCCAACCCGACGATCTTCCAGAAGGCGATGGGCGAGGGCTCCTTCTACGACGACGACATCGCCCGCCTTGCGCGCGAGGGCCGTGACGCCAGGTCGATCTTCGAGTCGCTGGCCCTGGACGACATCCGCGGGGCCGCCGACGACATGGAGCCGGCCTACCGCGCCACCGGTGGGCTGGACGGCCGTATCTCGTTCGAGCTGCCGCCCGACCTCGCCGACGACACCGACGGCTCGATCCGCGAGGCGCGCCGGCTGTTCGACGAAATCGCGCGCCCGAACGTGTTCATCAAGATCCCGGCGACCGCGGCGGGGGTCCCGGCGATCCGCGCCTCCCTGGCCGGGGGCATCAACGTCAACGTGACGCTGGTCTTCTCGATCGAGCGCTACCGCGAGGTGACCGACGCCTTCATGGCAGGACTCGAGGACCTGGCCGCCTCGGGCGGCGACCTCACCGAGGTCGCCAGTGTGGCCTCGTTCTTCGTGAGCCGGGTCGACACCAACGTCGACAAGAAGCTCCAGGCGATCGTGGACGCGGGGGGCGCCAAGGCGGAGCCGGCCCGCGCCCGGCTCGGGACCGCGGCGATCGACAACGCCAAGCTGGCCTGGGAGGAGCTCCAGGGACGGTTCGCGAGCGACCGCTGGAAGGCCCTGGCCGCCGCGGGCGCGCGGCCGCAGCGCCCTCTGTGGGCGTCGACCTCGACCAAGAACCCCAGCTATCGCGACGTGCTCTACGTCGAGGAGCTGATCGCGCGCGGCAGCGTCAACACCATGCCGACCGAGACCCTCGAGGCGTTCCAGGACCACGGCGAGGTCCGCGGCCAGACCATCGTCGAGAACATGGACCGCGCCCACCGGCTCTGGACCGACCTGGCCGAGCTCGGCATCCACGAGGCGCGGGTCATGGACGAGCTGGAGCGCGAGGGCGTCGACCGCTTCGCCGACAGCTACCGCGGCGCCGTCGAGACCATCGAGGCCAAGCGCGCCGGGGTGGTCCAGTGAGGCCGAGGGGTCGGGGGAACCAGGAGGGGGTGCTCCGGTGAGTCAGCCCACCGACTCGACGGGTCCGATCGGTCCGCGCATCTGGGCGCGGGACCCGGGGCTGTGGACCGACGACGCCGAGGCGGCCAAAGCGGTCCTGGACCGGCTCGGCTGGCTGGACCTGCCCGAGACCATGCGGGCGTACGTGGACGAGCTGCGGGAGTTCGCGGCCGGAGTCCGTGCCGACGGCATCGACCGCGTGCTGGTGTGCGGCATGGGCGGGTCGAGCCTGTGCGTCGAGGTGCTCGCCGGCGTCCTGGGCGCCGCGCACGGCCTGCCGGTCCGGGTGCTCGACTCGACCCATCCAGCCGCGGTGGCCACGGCCGCCCGGTGGGCGATGCCGCGGCGCAGCCTCTACGTGGTCGCCTCCAAGTCCGGCACGACCACCGAGCCGAACGACTTCGCCGCCTTCTTCGAGGCCCGCGCCGCCGAGGTCCTCGGCTCGGCGGCCGGCCGGCACTTCGTGGCCATCACCGACCCCGGCACGGTGCTGGTCGAGCACGCCATCACCTTCGGGTACCGCAGCGTGTTCGAGAACCCGCCCGACATCGGCGGGCGCTACTCGGCGCTGTCGCTGTTCGGCCTCGTGCCCGCCGCACTGCTCGGGGTCGACCTGGACGCCCTGCTGCAGCAGGCGCGCGAGATGGCACTGGAGTGCGGCCCGGACGCCGACGACGCCGACAACCCCGGCGTGCGGCTCGGGCGCTTCATGGGCTCCAACGCGCTCGACGGGCGCGACAAGGTGACGGTGCTGACCGCTCCGGAGCTTGCGCCATTGGGCCTGTGGATCGAGCAGCTCCTGGCCGAGTCCACGGGTAAGCACGGCAGAGGCCTGCTGCCGGTGGTCGGCGAGGCGCCGGAGCCGGTCGAGTCGTTCGGCGACGACCGGGCGGTGGTCGGCATCGACGACGCCGGCGTGACCGCCCCCGGCGCCGCCGCGCTCAAGGCGGCCGACCACCCGGCGATGTTCCTGGGCCTCGGCGAGCGCATCGAGCTGGGCGCGGAGTTCTTCCGCTGGGAGTTCGCCACCGCCGTGGCCGGGCACCTGCTCGGCATCAACGCCTTCGACCAGCCGGACGTCCAGGCCGCCAAGGACGCCACCAAGCGGGTGCTCGCCGAGCTGGCCGCCGGTGGGGGCCTGCCCGAGCCGGCGGTCTGGCTGCGCGACGAGCGGGACGTCGCCTCCGTGGCGGCGCTGCTGCGCGAGCTGTTGGCTGGCGCCGGCCCAGGGGGATACGTGGCCCTGATGGCCTACCTGGACCCGACAGACGACGCCGAGGACGCCATCCAGCGCGCGCGCACGCGCATTCGCGACGCCACCCTGGCGGCCACCACGGTGGGCTTCGGACCCCGGTTCCTGCACTCGACCGGGCAGTACCACAAGGGCGGACCCAATGCCGGCCGCTTCATCCAGCTGGTGGACCGTCCGGAGGCCGACCTCGACGTGCCGGGCCGTGGGTACTCCTTCGCCACGCTGGTGGCGGCGCAGGCGGCAGGCGACGCGGAGGCGCTGGAGGCCAAGGGGCGGCGTCTGGTCCGCATCGGCCTGGACGGCCAGCGGGCGCTCGACCTGTTCGCCGACGCGGTGGCCACGGCCCTCGGCGGAGGGGGGGTCGACCAGTAGGCCGTGCGGACGGGCGGTCCAGGCGGCGGCCAGCGCGGCGTCTCGAACGGTAGGAGCCAGGCGGCAAGGGCAGTGATCCCGAGAGGAGGCGGTCCCGAGCGTGGAGATCGGAATGATCGGCATCGGTCGAATGGGAGCCGGCATGACCCGCCGGCTGCTGGCCGGCGGCCACCGGGTGGTCGCCTACGACCGGGACTCCCATGCGCTCGAGGCGGTCACCCACGCCGGCGCCGATTCGGCCGCCAGCCTGAAGGAGCTGGTCGATGCGCTGGCGCCACCCCGCACGGTCTGGCTGATGGTCCCGGCCGGGGAGCCGACCGAGGCCAGTGTGCGGGCCGTCGGCGAGCTGCTGGAGCCCGGCGACGTCCTGGTGGACGGCGGCAACTCGAACTTCCGCGACGCGATGCGTCGTGCCGAGGTGCTCGCCGCCAAGGGCGTGCACTTCCTGGACTGTGGGACCTCCGGAGGCATCTGGGGCGAGCGCGAGGGCTTCTGCCTGATGGTGGGCGGCCCGGACGAGGCCTTCGCCCAGGTCGAGCCCGCTTTCGCCACGCTGACGCCCGACGCCGGCTACGCGCACGTCGGCCCCGTCGGTGCGGGCCACTACGTGAAGATGGTCCACAACGGCATCGAGTACGCGCTGCTCCAGGGCTACGCCGAGGGCTTCGAGATCATGAACGCCTCCGACTACGACCTGGACCTGCACCAGATCGCCGAGCTGTGGCGGCACGGCAGCGTGGTGCGCTCCTGGCTCCTGGACCTGGCCGCCGCCGCCTACCAGCGCGACCCCGAGCTGGAGGCGCTGACCGGCTGGGTCGAGGACTCCGGCGAGGGGCGCTGGACCGTGCAGGAGGCGCTCGACAAGGACGTCCCCGCGCCGATCATCAACCTGTCGCTGCTCATGCGGCTGCGATCGCGCCAGCAGGACTCCTACGCGGCCAAGGTCATCGCCGCGCTGCGCAACGAGTTCGGCGGCCACCCCATCCACCCAGCGAAGACGAGGACACAGAAGTGATGGACGCCGGCGACAACCCACTCAAGGTGGCTGAGCGCTCCCGCCCCACCCCGCCTCCCAACGCCATGGTCGTCTTCGGCGGCTCCGGGGACCTGGCCCACCGCAAGATCGTCCCGGCCCTGTACAACCTCGAGCTGAACCGCCTGCTGCCGCAGCACTTCGCGATCGTCGGTGTCAGCCGCAGCGCCTACTCGGACGACGAGTACCGGGCGGACATGCGCAAGGCGGTCGAGGAGTTCTCCCGCACCCGCCCTATCCAGCAGCAGGTGTGGGAGTCGTTCGCCAGCCGCCTGTACTACATCACCGGCTCGACCGACGACCCCGACACCTACGGCAAGGTCGGCGACCTGCTCGAGCGGCTGGAGCGCGAGCACGGGACCGACGGCAACCGCCTCTTCTACATGTCGCTGATCCCCAAGCTGTTCCCTGGAGCCATACAGGGGATCGGCAAGTCCGGCATCGGCGGGCGCGGCTACGACCGCGGCTGGTCGCGAGTGGTGGTCGAGAAGCCCTTCGGCCACGACCTCGCCTCGGCACGGGAGCTCCAGGCCCTGGTCACCGAGGTCTTCCCCGAGCGGGACGTGTTCCGCATCGACCACTACCTCGGCAAGGAGAGCGTCCAGAACATCATCGCGCTGCGCTTCGCCAACGGGATCTTCGAGCCCGTCTGGAGCCACCACTTCGTGGACCACGTCCAGGTCACCGTGGCCGAGTCGATCGGCATCGAGCACCGCGGCAACTTCTACGAGACGGCGGGGGCCATCCGCGACATCATCCAGAACCACGCGCTGCAACTGCTCGCGCTGATCGCCATGGAGCCACCGGCGACCTTCGAGCCCGAGGACGTCCGCAACGAGAAGGTCAAGGTGCTCAAGGCGCTCCGGCGGATGTCGGGCCCGGTGGTCGAACGCAACGTGGTGCGCGGCCAGTACGACCACGGCTGGGTCGACGGCCAGCCCGTGCCCGCCTATCGCGAGGAGCCCGACGTGGCGCCCGACTCGGTGGTGGAGACCTATCTCGCCGCCGAGTTCCTGGTGGACAACTGGCGCTGGGCGGGAACGCCGTTCTTCCTGCGCACCGGCAAGCGCCTGCCGAAACGGGCCACCGAGGTGGTGGTCCAGTTCAAGGCCGCGCCGCACCTGCCGTTCGGCGAGGCGGCCCAGGAGGGGCTGGAGCCGAACGCGCTGGTGCTGCGCATCCAGCCCAACGAGGGCATCACACTGAAGCTCGGCGCCAAGGTGCCCGGCCCGTCCATGCAGGTGCGCTCGGTCAACATGGACTTCTCGTACGGCACCTCGTTCGCCGACGACCTGCCGGACGCCTACGAGCGGCTGCTGCTCGACGTGATGATCGGCGATCCCACGCTGTTCCCGCGCTGGGACGCGGTCGAGGAGGCGTGGCAGATCATCCAGCCGATCCTGGACCGCTGGGCGGAGACACCGCCCCCGGAGTTCCCCAACTACGAGGCGGGGGAGTGGGGCCCCAAGGCGGCGGAAGAGCTGATCGTCAGGCACGGCCACGACCGCCGCTGGCGACGGCCATGATCGGGACGCAAACCCCTGGCTGGGCGTTCGAGGAGGCTGCGCCGCCCAGGATCGAGGACGTGCTCGCCCGCCAGCGCCGCGAGCGGGAGGACGGCCACGCGCCGCTGGTGCGCGCCAGCGTGAACAACATGGTGGTGGTCACCACCAGCCGTAGCGCGGGCCAGCGCGCCCTGCTCACCGTCGAGGGCCTCGGGGCCAGGGCGCCCAGCCGCTGCGTGGTGCTGATCGCCGAGCCGTCCTCCGAGCGCCAGCGGGTGCGCTCCTGGGCGCGCGTGGCCCATCATCGGCGTGCCGAGGGCGGCTCCGAGGTCGTCTGGGAGGAGGTCGTCGTCCAGACCAACGTCGACCCGCACCACCTGCCGGCGGTGGTGCTGCCGCTGCTGCTGCCGGAGCTGCCGGTGTTCACCTACTGGGAGGGCACGCCGCCGTTCTCCGAGGAGGTCTTCGAGGAGCTGGCGTCGGTCACGGACCGGCTGATCGTCGACTCCGCCACCTTCGCGGACCACTCGGCCGACCTGATCCGTCTCGGCGACACGGCGCGGACTCTGCGGCCTGCCCTGTCCGACTGCGGGTGGGGCCGGCTCACTGCCTGGCGTGAGCTGCTGGCGGACCCGTTCAACGGGCCGCCGCTGCGCGGGACCGCGTGGCGGGCTCGGCGCGTGCAGGTCGATGCGGTGGACCTGTGCGCGGGGCTGGAGCTGACCGGCTGGCTGGCCTCGCGCCTGGGGTGGGAACTGGAGGAGGCCCGGGCGGGCGACGACCTTTGCGTGGCGCGCTACGGGACTCGGACGGGAGGGTGCGAGGTCCGCGTCGCCGGCACCCTCGGCTCGGCCTCGCTGACCCGGGTGGAGCTCGTGCTGGAAATGGACGGGGGCGAGGCCGCCGTACGGGTGGAGGCCACACCGAGCCATCTGGTGGCCACCGTGCGGGCTCCCGGGCATCCGACGGCGCGGCGCTTCGGCATGGGCTCCGAGCGCGACCCGCTGGCCGCGCAGCTCGAGGTCTTCGGGCGCGACCGCGTCTTCGAGGCGGCCCTGGCGTCGGCCGCCGCCCTGGCGGAGGCGGGCAGGGAGTGAGCCGGGTCGAGGTGGTGGCGGACGCCGACGAGCTGGCCGAGGCGGCGGCGCGCGCGGCCCTTGCCGACGTGGAGGCGGCGATCGACGCCTACGAGACCTGCACGTGGGTGCTGACCGGCGGCGGCACGCCGCAGGCTGCCTACCGGCGGCTCGCGCGCCACGACCTGCGCGACTCGATCGAGTGGGGGCGCCTCCGTGTGGCCATGGGCGACGAGCGGTGCGTGCCGCCGCGTGACCCCGAGTCCAACTGGGGCCAGGCGGCCGCGGCCCTCCTCGACCACGTTCCACTCCCCGAGGGCCAGCGACTGCGCATGCGCGGCGAGCTGGGTGCGGAGCGGGCCGCCGAGGACTACGAGGCCGCTCTGGCCCGCCTCCCCAGGGCCGCGCCCAGGGCCGGCGCAACCGCGGCGCCGCGGGCTGCCGGTCCGTCCGGTGAGCAGGGCGCTCCCGCGGCGCCAGGGCCGGGGGTGCCGCGGCTCGACCTGATCTGGATCGGGGTCGGTCCCGACGGGCACTGCCTTTCGCTGTTCCCGGGCCGCCCCGAGGTCGAGGTCGCGGACCGCCTGGTCGTGCCCGTCCACGGCGCCCCCAAGCCGCCGCCCGACCGGGTGAGCCTCACGCTCGCTGCGCTGGCCGGCGCCGGGCGCGTGCTGGTGCTCGCCGCCGGACCGGGCAAGGCCGACGCGGTGGCCCGCGCACGTGCCGGCGACCGGTCCCTGCCGATCACCAGGGCGGTCGCCGCCGTCGAGCGTGCCGGCGGCACCGTCACCTGGCTCCTCGACCGCCTCGCCGCCGGCGCCTGACGGCGGTCCGCCCGGAGCGGGATGGCGTGGCGCGACCCACGCCCCGCGGCGAGGCGCCCACGTCGTCCGCCGCTCCGGGCCGGGCCAGGCGCCCCACGCCATGCGCGCCCGCCCGGCGAGACCCACGTCGTCCGCCGCTTGCTCCGGCCTGGCGAGGCGCCGCTCTGGCTGTCGCACCCGTCCTGTAGGGTTTCCTGGTCTATGCCCGACACACTCACCATCGAGCAGGCCCGGCGGCTCGCCCTGGCGGCACAGGGGCTGACCGGGACGCCGCGGCCGGCTCGCAACGGCTCGGCCGGTGCGGCGACGCTTCGCGGCGTGCTGCGCCGCGTCGGCGCGATCCAGATCGACTCGATCAACGTGGTCGCCCGCAGCCACGAGCTCGTGCTCGCCGCCCGCACCGGCGTGCACGACCCGACGGCCTTCGAGCGCCTGATCTACCGGCGCCGCGCCGGCTTCGAGTACTGGGGCCATGCGGCGTCTTTCCTGCCGATCGAGGCCTACCGGCTGTTCCTGCCCCGCATGGCGCGAATGAAGTTGCAGACGCGCGGCTGGTGGGCCGACATCCGGCGCAAGCATGCCGAGCTGTACCAGCCGATCCTCGATCGCATCCGCGCCGAGGGCCCGCTGGCGGCCTCGGACTTCCGTGAGCAGACCGGCCCCCGGCGTGGCACGTGGTGGGACTGGGCCCCGGCCAAGCACGTGCTCGAGGACCTGTTCGACCGGGGTGTGCTCATGGTCCACGACCGGGTGCGCTTCGAGCGACGCTACGACCTGGCGGAGCGCGTGCTCCCCTCTGGCCTGGACCTGTCCCCGCCGACCTGGCACGAGGCCGCGGTCGAGCTGACCGTGCTGGCCGCCAGGGCGCTGGGAGTGGCCACCGCGGCCGACCTGGCCGACTACTTCCGCATCCGCCCGGAGTACGCCAAGCCGGCGCTGGCCGAGGCGGCGGCCTCCGGCCTGCTCCAGCAGGTCGCCGTGCGAGGCTGGGAGAAGCCCGCCTACCGCGAGCCGGGCACGCGAATCCCGCGCCGCGCCGACCACGCGCCAATGCTGCTGAGCCCGTTCGACTCGCTGATCTGGCGGCGGGAGCGCGCCGAGCACCTGTTCGGCTTCCACTACCGCATCGAGGTCTACGTGCCGGCGGCCAAGCGCCAGTACGGCTACTACACCATGCCGGTGCTGGCCGGCGGCCGGCTGGTCGCCCGCGTCGACCCCAAGCACGACCGCAAGGCCGGTGTGCTGCTGCTGCGCGGCTTGACGGTCGAGGACGGCGTGGACGCCGACGAGGCCGTGGGCGTCACCGCCGCCGCGGCCTGGCGGCTCGCGGCCTACCTCGGCGCGGACGGTGTGGTCGTCGGCGACGGCATGCCGCGCGCACTCGGCACCTCGCTGGCCGCGGCGGTCTCCGCCTACCGCTCGCCACCTCACGCCGACCTGGCCTGATTCGTCCACGCCGCGACCGATGGCTGAGATCGGTAACCGGTATGGTGGCGTCTGGCGGTCTGCGTACCGTCGAACGGGGACGAGCCGGGGGGAATCGTGCTGGGTCGGGGGCTGGGGCTGGGTCGGATCTTCGGTGTTCCGATTCGTTTGGACCTCTCCTGGTTCATCGGGCTGGCGATCTTCACGACGCTGAGCCACGACGTCTGGTCCCCGCGCGTCACCGGCGCGGGAGCCGTCGCGCTGTCGGTGCTGTTCACCTGCACGTTCTTCGCCTCGGTGCTGGCGCACGAGCTGGCGCACGCGCTGGCCGCGCGGGTGCTCGGCATCGGCACGATGGAGATCAGCCTGCTGGTGTTCGGCGGGGTGGCGCGGATCGTCAGCGAGCCCGCCGACGCGGCCGGCGAAGCGCTGATGGCGATGGCCGGCCCGCTGACGTCGGTGAGCATCGCCGGGGTGCTGTGGCTGTGCAGCCAGTTCCTGGGCGGCTGGCCTGGTGACCTGATCGCCCTGCTCGGGCTCGCCAACCTGGTGCTGGCCGCCTTCAACCTGCTGCCCGGCTTCCCACTGGACGGCGGGCGCGTGGCCAGGGCGGTGGTGTGGCGGCTGACCGGGCGCCGACTGCTCGCCACGCTGGTGACCGCCTGGTTCGGCCGCGGCCTGGCACTGCTGCTGATCGCTGGCGGCGGCATCGCGGTGGTGCTCCTCCATACGCCGCGCTACCTGCTGCACGTCGCCCTCGGTTTGTTCCTGTGGAACGCCGCCAGCCAGGGCGAGCGGGCAGCGCGGCAGGTCGAGCGCTACCGGCCCCGGGACGTCTTCACCCACCCCGAGGTCTGACCCCGGGTCCCCCGGAGCACCGCCCTCCGCCCGGTCCCGCGCGGCGCCGCCGGCCCCCCACCCCGGGCCACGGAGCACCGCGCCTGGATCTCGCGATCCCCACCGTGAGGGGTGTGGACAACCCCTCCGGGGAATCGGCGCTGAGCGCTATCGTTGGAACCGACTCTGCGGATGCCATCACCGACGAGGAGCGCCCGTGCTCGTGACCGCCCGCCTTCGCCCACCCGACCGGATGGTCGAGGTCGCCGACGTCCGCCGCGTCAGAGACCTGCTGGCGCGGCTCGAGGTGCTCCCGACGACCGTGCTGGTCATCCGCGACGGCGCCCTGCTGACCAGCGAGGACGAGCTCCGCGACGGCGACTCGGTGGAGGTCCGCTTCGCCATCAGCGGCGGCGCGAGAGCCGCGCGCCCCCGCCCGGGCCGGGGACGCTCCGGATCCGCCGAGGGAGGTGCCTAGCCATGGCCATGCGCTGCAAGCGGTGCCGCGACCGCGCAGCCATCGAGATCCGCCGGCACAACGCCGCTTTCTGCCGTGACTGCTTCTTCCACTACGTGCGGCAACAGGTGACCCGAGCGATCGACAAGCACCACATGCTGCGGCCGGGCGACCGCGTGCTGGTGGCGGTGTCGGGCGGCAAGGACTCGCTGGCCCTGTGGGACCTTCTGCTCGACCTCGGCCACCGGGCGGACGGGCTCTACATGAGCCTCGGCATCGGCGCCTACTCCGAGCGCTCCAAGGACACCTGCCAGGCGTTCGCCGACGCGCGCGGCGCCGCGCTGTTGGTCTACGACCTCGGGGCCGAGCAGGGCTACACCATCCCCGAGGCCGCGGCCAAGGCGGGCAGGGCACACGGCGGCGCGGGGCGCTCGTCCTGCGGGGTGTGCGGCCTGTCCAAGCGCTACGTCTTCAACCGCGTCGCGCTCCAGGGCGGCTACGACGTGGTCGCCACCGGCCACAACCTCGACGACGAGGCCGCCGTGCTGCTGGCCAACACGCTGCGCTGGGACACCGCCACCATGGCACGCCAGTTCCCCGTGCTGGAGGCGACCCACCCGGGCCTGGTCAAGAAGGTCAAGCCCCTGTACCGCGTGGCCGAGCGCGAGACGGCCGCCTACTGCGTGCTCAAGGGCATCGACTACGTCGTCGAGGAGTGCCCGTTGGTGGCCGGCAACACCCAGCTCCGGCACAAGGAGACGCTGAACCGGATGGAGGAGGCCTCCCCCGGCACCAAGCACAACTTCCTCCTCGGGTTCATCGACAGGGCAGCCGAGCTGCTGCGGTCGGCCGACGACGCCGAGCTGGCCGAGTGCGCCCACTGCGGCATGGTCACCCAGTCCCCAGAGGACCCCGACGCGGTCCCGGTGTGCGCCTTCTGCCGCTCGCGGGAGCGGCTGGTGGGGGCCGACGACACCCGGCGCGCGCTCCCCCTGGTCGAGGTCGTGGGCAGGTGAGGCCGCTGGAGCCCGGCGAGCGGGTGCTGCTCCAGGACGTCAAGGGCCGCCGCTACCTGCTGACCCTGCAGGCTGGCGGGACCTTCCACACCCACAGGGGGCGGCTGGCCCACGACGACCTGATCGGCAAGGCTGAGGGCGAGGTGGTGGCCACCGACCTCGGCCAGCGGCTGCTGGTGCTGCGGCCCACGCTCGCCGACTGGGTGGTGAAGATGCCCAGGGGCGCCCAGGTGATCTACCCGAAGACGATCTCGCTCATGGTCATGGCCGCCGACGTGCAGCCAGGGATGAGCGTGTTGGAGGCGGGCGCAGGCTCCGGGGCGCTGTCGATCGCGCTGCTGCAGGCGCTGGCGCCCGGCGGGCGGTTGATCTCTTTCGAGATCCGCCCCGAGTTCGCCGCCCAGGCGCGCCGCAACGTCGAGGCATGGTTCGGCAAGGCCCCGGACGCCTGGGAACTGCGCAGCGGCGACGTGCTGACCGGCATGGGCGAGGTCGGCCCGGTCGACCGCGTGCTGCTGGACCTGCTGGAGCCGTGGCTGGTGGTGCCGCCGGCGGTCGACGTCCTGGAACCCGGCGGGGTGCTGGTGGCGTTTGTGGCGACCGTGCCGCAGGTGATGAGCACCGTCGAGGCGCTGGAGGCCACGCGCCGCTTCGGGCTCATCGAGACGGCGGAGGCGATCATGCGGCCCTGGCACGTGGACGGTCTGGCGGTCCGCCCAGAGCATCGCATGGTGGGCCACACCGGCTTCCTGGTGTCGGCCCGCCGCGTCTCGGTCCCCTGGGGCCCGCCCGCCCCGGTCCGCTGAGCCCGCCCCGGTCCGCTGGGCCCGCCATGGTACGGTGCGCCGCCGTTTGGCGGCTCCGCAGGTCGGGCAGCCCGGTGGCCGGAGGTGAGGCCCAATGGGCAACGACGACAAGCTGCGGAACAAGGGTCAGGACGCGAAGGGCAAGGCGAAGGAGGCTTGGGGCAGGGCAAAAACCGACGACGAGGAGCTGGAGGCGGAGGGCCGGGTCGACCAGTCGAAGTCCGACCTCAAGCAGGCGGGTGAGAAGGTGAAGGACGCCTTCCGCAAGTAGCGCAGGGAGTGGCGAGTCAGCTCGAAGCCGGGCCGCGGCGATCCCGCGGCCCGGCTTCTCTCGTCCAGTGTCGGCATGTGGCGATACCCTGTACCGCTCACGACGGTTCGTTCAGGGCCGCTGACCAGGGCTGGGACGTCCGATCAGGGCAACATGCCTGCTCAGGCGGAGCCTAGACGTTTAGGTAGGTGGGACGAGTAGCATGAGGGGACCACGCGCATGTCCCCCGAAAGGTTGGCAGGCGTACGTTGGCGGTCCAGCTCGCGCGACCCCAGGCGCCGAGGGGATCCGATGAAATTGATCACAAGCATGACACTGGAAAGGCCGATGCAAAGGCCGATAGGGTGTAGGCACCTCTACCTACGCTTAGTGGAACACCAGGACTAGTCAACGTGCCTGGTGTCCTCTCGACCAAAAGGGGGGACGTACGTGAAGGACGCCGATCGCCCCAGGCAGCCTCGGTCACGTCGTGACCCTGAGCAGAATCCGAACGCTGACGAGGCGCTCGAGGCCGGCGAGCTGCGGCGCCAGATCCAGTTCCTGGAGGAGGAGACGGCACTGCTGCGTCGCCGGCTGCAGGATTCCCCGCGCCAGGTGCGCGTGCTCGAGGAGCGGCTGCTCGAGACTAAGGGTCAGCTCGCGCAGGCCCTCTCCCAGAACGAGCGGCTGGCCGCCACCCTGCGTGAGGCGCGCGAGCAGATCCTCGCCCTGAAGGAGGAGGTCGAGAAGCTCACCGCGCCGCCGTCCGGGTACGGGGTGTTCCTGAGCGTCAACGACGACGGCACGGTCAACATCTCCTCTGGAGGCCGCAAGCTGCGGGTGAACGTGCACCCGCAGATCGACCCCAAGTCCCTCCAGCTGGGCCAGGAGGTCATGCTCAACGAGGCGCTGAACATCGTCGAGGCGTGCTCGTTCGAGGTCCAGGGCGAGGTCGTCAGCCTCAAGGAGATGCTCGGGCCTGACCGTGCCCTGGTGATCGGCAATGCCGACGAGGAGCGTGTCGTCCAGATCGGCGAGCCGTTGCGCAACCACACGCTGCGCGCCGGCGATGCGCTACTGCTCGACACCCGCTCCGGCTTCGTGCTGGAGCACCTGCCCAAGCCGGAGGTGGAGGAGCTCGTCCTCGAAGAGGTCCCCGACGTGTCCTACCAGGACATCGGCGGGCTGTCGCGGCAGATCGAGGCGATCCGGGACGCGGTCGAGCTGCCCTTCCTGCACGCCGACCTGTACCTGGAGCACCAGCTCAAGCCGCCCAAGGGGATCCTGCTGTACGGCCCGCCAGGCTGCGGTAAGACCCTGATCGCCAAGGCGGTGGCCAACTCGCTGGCCAAGCAGGTGGCCACCATGACCGGCCAGGAGAGCGGTGGGCGCAGCTACTTCCTGAACATCAAGGGCCCGGAGCTGCTCAACAAGTACGTCGGCGAGACCGAGCGGCAGATCCGCCTGATCTTCCAGCGTGCCAAGGAGAAGTCCAGCGAGGGCATGCCGGTGATCGTGTTCTTCGACGAGATGGACTCCATCTTCCGCACCCGCGGGTCCGGGGTGTCCTCGGACGTGGAGAACACCATCGTCCCGCAGCTGCTGTCGGAGATCGACGGCGTGGAGCAGCTCAAGAACGTGATCGTGATCGGCGCCTCCAACCGCGAGGACATGATCGACCCCGCGATCCTGCGGCCGGGCAGGCTGGACGTGAAGATCAAGATCGAGCGTCCCGACAAGGACGCCGCGGCCGACATCTTCTCGAAGTACCTGCTGGTCAGCTTGCCGATCGCCGAGCAGCTGCTGGAGCGGCACGGCAGCGACCGCGAGACGGCGTTGAACGAGATGATCCGCGAGACGGTCGAGCGGATGTACTCCGACGCCGAGGAGAATCGCTTCCTGGAGGTCACCTACGCCAACGGCGACAAGGAGGTCCTCTACTTCAAGGACTTCAACTCTGGTGCGATGATCGAGAATATCGTCTCCAGGGCGAAGAAAATGGCCATCAAGCGATTCCTTGAGACGAACGTGAAGGGAATCAAGCCGGAGGACCTCTTCACGGCCGTCGCGGACGAGTTCAAGGAGAACGAGGATCTGCCCAACACCACCAACCCGGACGACTGGGCTCGCATCTCGGGCAAGAAGGGCGAGCGTATCGTCTACGTGCGCACGCTCGTGGGCGGCAGCTCCAAGGACTTCGGGCGCGCGATCGAGCAGGTCAACACCGGCCAGTACCTGTAGGCTGACCAGGAAGGACGTTCGCGGGTGCTGCGCAGGCGCAGCGCCCGTGGCGTCTGGTGGCCCCTGCGGCAACTGAAGGGGGACGGATGGCCATCACCAAGGTCATGGGCATCGAGACCGAGTACGGCATTACCGTGCCGGGCTCGCCAGACTCCAACCCCGTGCTGGCCTCGAGCCTGCTCGTGAACGCGTTCTCGGGCAGGGGGCGCAAGGTCCGGTGGGACTACGAGGAGGAGTCGCCACTGCGTGACGCGCGCGGCTTCGAGGCGCCGCGCGAGCCTGAGGTGCCCAGCGAGGACGACCTTGGCCTGGCCAACGTGATCCTGACCAACGGGGCACGCTACTACGTCGACCACGCACACCCGGAGTACTCCTCGCCGGAGTGCCTGGACCCACGCACGCTGGTGGTCTACGACAAGGCGGGGGAGCGGATCCTGGCGGAGTCGGCCCGCCGCGCGGTCGAGCTGGCTCCTGGCGGCCGCCGCATCCAGGTCTACAAGAACAACACCGACGGCAAGGGCACCTCCTACGGCACCCACGAGAACTTCCTGGTCGACCGCGCCACGCCGTTCGCCCGCATCGTCCGCGACCTGACTCCCTTCCTGGTCAGCCGGCAGGTGTTCGCCGGAGCGGGCAGCCTGGTGCGCGACCCCGGCGAGGAGACCGTCGCCTACCAGATCGCCCAGCGCTCGCAGTTCTTCGAGGTCGAAGTCGGTCTCGAGACGACGCTCAAACGCCCGATCATCAACACCCGGGACGAGCCCCACGCCGACCCGGAGCGCTACCGCCGGCTGCATGTGATCATCGGCGACGCCAACATGAACGAGATGGCCACCTTCCTCAAGACCGGATCGCTGGCCATCGTGCTGTGCATGATCGAGGACGGGGTCATGCCCGGAGAGGAATGGCAGCTCGCCAACCCGGTGCAGGCGCTGCGCTCGATCGCCAAGGACCCCACCCTGCGCGCCACGGTGGAGCGCAAGGACGGCCGCCACCTGACCGCCTGCGAGATCCAGTGGCTGTACCTGGACGCGGCCAAGTCGTACCTCAAGGACCGCGAGGTTCCCCACTGGCAGCTCGAGGTGCTCGGTCGCTGGGAGTCGGTACTGGCCCAGCTGGAGGAGGACCCGCTCAAGGCCGACCGGACCGTCGACTGGGTCACCAAGTACCAGCTCATGCAGCAGATCGCCAAGCGCGACAGCCTGTCGCTGGAGGACGCCAAGCTCCAGCTCGTCGACCTCCAGTACCACGACGTTCGCATGGACCGCGGCCTGTACTACCGGCTGGCGGCCGCCGGTCGCGTGGAGCGTCTGGTGGCGGAGCAGGAGATCCTGCGAGCGGTCGCCGACCCGCCGCCCGACACCCGCGCCTACTTCCGCGGTCGCTGCCTGGCCAACTACGCACCACAGATCGCCGCGGCGGGATGGGACGCGATCATCTTCGACATCGGTCGCGAGACGCTCCAGCGCGTTCCGATGCTCGAGCCGACCAGGGGCACGGCCATGCACACCGCGACTATCCTCGACTCGAGCCCGACCGCGGAGGACCTCATCCGCAACCTCCAGGGCTAGTGGAGGGGTCCTGGGACTCTCTCCAGCGGAGCCGGGCGTTGTCCACAGAATGCGATTTCCAAGGCGGAACCGTCGGCTCCGGGTGACACAATCATCGAGCCAGTACGAAGGAGGGGACGATGGCCAAGGACAGTGGTGGCGCCGAGCAGAAGCGGCGCGCGCACGGCAAGCAGGAAGCCGAGCAGCCTGAGGTTCAGCCTTCGGCCGAGGTAACCGAGAAGGGCGAGGAGCTCAAGGAGGAGCTGGACGCCCTGCTCGACGAGATCGACGACGTGCTCGAGGAGAACGCCGAAGAGTTCGTCAAGCAATACGTGCAGAAAGGGGGCGAATAACCCCTTTGAGGGACCCGTTCTCAGGTCCACCGCTCTATAGCCCATCCTTCATCGACGCGCTGCGGGCGTACGCGCCGGAGCTGCTGGCTCCGGCGCAGCTGCCGCCGGGCGTTACGCCTGAGATGACCCACGGCACCACGGTGGTCGCCGTGCGCTACAAGGACGGCGTGCTCGTCGCGGGTGACCGGCGCGCCACCGAGGGGATGAGCATCGCCCAGCGCGACATCGAGAAGGTGTTTCCCGCCGACGACTTCTCAGCGGTGGCCTTCGCGGGCGCGGCGGGTCCGGGCATCGAGATGATCCGGCTGTTCCAGACAGAGCTGGAGCACTACGAAAAGGTCGAAGGCTTCCCGCTCTCGCTGGAGGGCAAGGCCAACAAGCTCGGCCAGATGGTGCGCTCCAACCTCCCGGCCGCCATGCAGGGACTGGTGGTCGTGCCCCTCTTCTGTGGCTACGACCTGCGCCACAGGATGGGGCGCATCTTCCGCTACGACGTCACCGGCGGCCGCTGGGAGGACGCCGACTACCACACCGTCGGCTCCGGCGGCCGCGACGCCCGCGGCAGCCTGAAGAAGCGCTACCGCCCGGACATGACGCGCGAGGCCGCGATCGACGCGGCGGTCGAGGCCCTCTACGACGCCGCCGAAGAGGACACCGCCACCGGCGGTCCCGACCTGATCCGCAAGATCTTCCCGCTGGTCGCGACCGTGAGCGAGAACGCCTACCAGCGGGTGAGCGACGAGGAGGTGCGTGCCTCGGCCGAGAAGATCGTGGCCGCCCAGACCGGCGAGGGGGACTAGTCATGTCCATGCCGATCTACGTCTCGCCGGAGCAGTGGACCAAGGACAAGGCCGACTACGCGCGCAAGGGCATCGCACGCGGGCGCCCGCTGGTCGTGCTCGAGTACACCGACGGCATCGTGCTGGTGACCGAGAACCCCTCGTCCCACCTCCGCAAGCTGTCCGAGCTGTACGACCGTATCGCCTTCGCCGGGGTCGGCCGCTTCTCGGAGTTCGAGAACCTGCGGGTGGCCGGTGTCCGCATCGCCGACATCCGTGGCTACACCTACGGCCGCGAGGACGTCACCGGCCGGGCGATCGCCAACGCCTTCTCGCAGATGCTCACCCAGATCTTCATGGAGGCGAGCAAGGCGTACGAGGTTGAGGTGTGCGTGGCCGAGGTGGGCATCGAGGGCGCTCCGAACGCCCTGTACCACATCGTCTACGACGGGACGGTCTACGACCGCAAGGGCTTCCTGGCGATGGGCGGCGAGGCCGAGGACCTCAACGCCGAGCTGCAGCGCCAGTACCGCGAGGGCATGGGCATGGACGAGTCGATCCGGCTCGCCTTCAAGGTCCTCCGCCGCGCCGCGCCGGCCGGTGCCGTCGACTCGCGGCTGGAGATCGCGGTGCTCGAGCGCAGCCGGCCACGGCGCTCCTTCCGCCGCTTGACGGACGACGAGGTCGCCAGGGTTCTCGAGACCGCGGGCGCAGCCACCACCGCAGGCGCCACCGGGGGCGCCACCGGACCCTCCACGCCCGGGCCCGGCCCGAGTGGCCCGGGCACCGGGAGCCCGAGTGGCTCGGCAGCGGGCGGGCCGAGTGGCCCGGGCACCGGCGACCCGACCGGGAGCGGGCCCGGCGCCAACGGACCCGCCGGCGGGAACGGGCCGGACGCAACCGGACGGAGCGCGGGCGGGCCGGGCGCGGCCGGCGGCTGACGTGGCCACGCAGGGACCGGCGCCGCCCGCCTGGACCCCACCGGAGTGGCCGGGGCGGCAAGCACCGCCGGTCCCACCGGCGCCACCAGCGGAGCGGCCGACACCAACGCCGCCGCCACGGCCACCCTCGCGCCCCGGCAGGCGCCCGCTGCTGCTCGCCGTGGCGGCCTGCGTGGTGGTGCTGGCGCTGATCGCCGGAACCGTCGCGGTCTGGGGTGACGGGCGCTCGTCCAGGACGTCCGCGCCGGCCACCTCCGCACCGTCCACCGCGGCCCCCGGCACTTCCGCACCGCGCGCCGGCGGCGGCCCGACCACTTCCGCTCCGGGAGCCGCGCAGGGGCCGGCCGCCGTGCGCGTGGTCGAGTCCCAGGTCGAGCGGTTGCGCGGGCTCGACTTCCGGCGGCCGGTGCCGGTCACCCTCGAGTCGCCGGCCAAGGTGGCGGCGGAGCTGCTGCGCGTCTCCGCCGCCGAGACCGACAAGAGCCAGCTCGGTCACCAGGCCAAGGCGCTGGAGGAGCTCGGCGAGCTGCCGGAGGGCACCGACCTGTACGGGCTGCTGCGCTCGGTGCAGGCCGAGAGCGTGCTCGGCTTCTACGTGCCGGGCAAGCCGCCGCGGAAGGGCCGGCTGTACGTGCGCTCCGACCGCGGGCTGGACCCCTACGCGCGGATCGTGCTGTCCCACGAGCTGACGCACGCGGTCACCGACCAGCACTTCGACCTGACTCGTGCCGACAAGCTTTCTGCGGGCGACGCCGACGACCGGGCGACGGCCTACGCCGGACTGGTCGAGGGCGACGCCACCGTGATGATGCAGCTCTACCACGACCAGGCGCTGTCCCCGGCCGAGCAGGCGTCGGCCAACCGCACCGGCGCGTCCGAGTCGAGCCCGAAGCTGGACGCTGCCCCCGCCGTGCTTCGCGAGTCCCTGCTGTTTCCGTACTCGGCCGGGGCCGCCTTCGTGCGCCAGCTGTACCAGCGTGGTGGCTGGGACGAGGTCAACCGAGCCTACCGCGACCCGCCCGCCTCGACCGAGCAGCTCCTGCACGTCGACAAGTATCTGGACCAGCGCGACGCCCCCCAGGACGTGCGCGTTCCCGACCTGCGGCGCCCGCTCGGGCAGGGCTGGCGGCAGGGCGCCCAGATGGAGTGGGGCGAGTTCGACACCCGACTGCTGCTGCAGGGCACGTTCCCGGTGACCACCGCGGAGCGGGCGGCCGCCGGCTGGGACGGCGGTGAGCTGCGCAGCTTCGAGCGGGGGAAGCGGACCGCGCTGGTCCTGCGCACGGTGTGGGACTCGCCCGCCGAAGCTCGCGAGTACTGCAGGGCCATGGCCCGCTGGGCGACCGTGCGTCTCGGCGCGCCCGTGGGCGCCAACCGCTGGTCCGGCTCGGTGCAGCAGGGCGCGTTGGTCTGCGACGGGACCCGCGCGGCCTGGATGTCGGCGGCGGACCGCTCCACACTGGACGGCATGGTCCGCGGCCTGGGCGGGCCCTGAGCGGGCGGGACCCGGAGGGGGGCACGGGGTTGCGCTGGTGCCGTCTCCGCAATCTGGCGCTCGCCGGGCTCGCGGCCGCACTGACCGCGCCGCTGCTGGCCGCCACCCGCCCGGGAACGACCGCACCGCTGTTCAGCGCCGGCCTGCTCGGCAACGACCTGGTGCTCGAGCCGATCCCGCCGGACCAGGCCAAAGGCGCAGCCTACGTGCCTGGCAGCAACGTGCTCCGGCTCGCCGACCGCCGCTACCGCTACCTGCCCGCCGGCGCCACCGAGCCGGTCACCGTGACGCCCGCCAGCGCCCTCGACCCGGGTGGGATGACGGCGGGTGGCGCCTCGCTGGCCGCCGACCCGGGCGCCGGGCCGCCCAGGGCCAACCGCGCCCCCGCCGAAGAGCCGGCGGGCGACCCGCGGAGGGCTTCCGACCGTGGGATTGCCGGCGACCGTGGGGTGGCTGGCGATCCCGGGGTTGCTGGCGACCGTGGGGTGGCTGGCGATCCCGGGGTTGCTGGCGACCGTGGGGTGGCTGGCGATCCCGGGTTGGCGGGCGACCCCGGGTTGGCGGCGGCGGTGGCGGCGGACCGGGCGTGGCTGGCGGAGGGGACCGTCCCCGGCTCCAGCGCCAGGGAGCGCGCGGCGGCCGCTCGATCGCTGCTGGACCTGCGGCTGCTGCTGCGCCCTGGCGGTGCTGTGCTGGCCGCGCAGACGCCCTACTGGGCCTACGTGTGGCCGAGGGACGCCAGCTTCGTGGCAGCGGCCTTCGCCGTGACCGGGCACCGGGCCCAGGCAGTGGAGGTCCTGGAGTTCCTGGCCCGCACGCAACGGCGCGACGGGACCTGGCCGTCGCGCTCACGCCCGGACGGGACGCCGGTCGCCGACTCCCGGCCGGCGCAGCTGGACGCGACCGGCTGGGTTCCCTGGGCGGCGTGGCTCGCCAGCGACGGAGGCCGCGACGCGGAGACGGCCCGGCGGCTGTGGCCGATGGTCCGGTCGGCGGCGACGGCGGCGGAGCGGTCACTCGGGCGCGACGGGCTGCCCCCGGCGGGTTCCGACTACTGGGAGCGTCCCGAGCGCCGGCCCACCCTCGGCACGGCAGCCGCGCTGCGGACGGGGCTGCGCGCCGCCGGCGACCTGGCGAAGGCGCTGGACCACCCGGAGGCGGCGGCGCGCTACCGTTCGGCGGCCTCCAGGCTCGGTTCCGCGATCAGCCGGGAGTTCCTGGGGCCGGCCGGCTTCCACCGCTATCCCGTCCGGCTCCGCGACGTGACCCCGCGGGGCGACGGCCCCGATGCGGCGGTCACCTGGCTGGGGCCGCCGTTCGCGCCGTCCAGCCGCCCCGTGCGGGTCGGTGTGGCCGGTGCCGCCGTCCAGCTCGGCCCCGGGAGCGGGGGAGCGGTGCCAGGAACGCCGTGGCTCGGAGCCGACTACTGGACTCCGGCCACCGCCAGCTTCGCGCTCGCCGAAATGGCCTCGGGCGACCGCGTCGGCGCGAAGCGGCGGCTGGACTGGCTGCTCGAGCACCGGACCGCGCTCGGCGCGTTCCCGGAGCGGGTGCGGCGCTCCGACGGCGCGCCGCGCTCGGTCGCGCCGCTGGCCTGGACCGACGCGATCGTGCTGCTCACTCTGGTGAGCGGCGATCGCCCCCTGCCGATTCCCGGGACGTGACCGGGCCCCGCGTGCCCTCCGCCTCGTCCTCGCTCGGCCGGAGCTGCTGCCGCGCCTCCGCCTCGGTGTGAACCTCGTCGCGCTCCTCCGGCGGGGAGCCGTCGTCCGGCCCCGCCTCCCCGGCGGTTGCCCTGTCGAGGGCGGCCAGGCCGGTCACCGCCGGGCCCGTGTCCGACTTGGCCTCGGCGGCGTCGCGGGCCTGGAGCCGCTCGGTCAGCAGCACCCTCATCGCGGCCGCGACCGGGATGGCCATGAGCGCGCCCACCAGGCCGAGCGCTGTCGCCCCGATCAGCCCGGCGACCAGCACGGCGGCGGCGCTCAGGTTGACGGTGGACCGCAGGATGCGCGGGGCGATCAGGTAGTTCTCGAGCTGCTGGTAGACCACGAAGAAGAGGGCGACCAGCACGGTCGTGGGCCACAGCTCGCTGGCGAACAGGGTCAGGAGCACGGCGATGATCGCGCCGAGCGTGGCCCCGATCATCGGGATCAGGTCGGTCAGCGCCACCACGAAGGCCAGTGGCACCGAGAACGGCACCTTGAGGGCGGTGAAGCACACGAACGCCGCCAGCCCGGCCACCAGCGAGATGAGGAGGTTGCCGATCATGTAGGCGCCGACCTTGTCGATCACCACGTCGGCGACGCGGCCGAGCTGGGAGCGGCGGGCGCGCGGGAACAGGCGCACCAGGCCGTTGCGCAGCCGTGGCAGGTCGGCCATGAAGTAGATGGAGAGCACCAGCACCGTCAGCATCGAGAACAGCGCGCCGAAAACCCTGCCGGTGAAGCCGAACAGCCCGCTGCCTAGCCTCGACGGCGCGGTGGAGATGATGCTCTGGATCTGCTTGGTCAGGTTGAACCGATCGCTCAGTTCCCGGAACCGGCTCGAGCGGTCCTGGAGCTGCGTCAGGTACCCGGGGAGGTCCTGGACCAGGCCGCGGAACTGCGAGACCATCGCAGGGATCACCGACATCAAGAAGGCAGTGGCCAGCGCGAGCGCGATCACAAAGATGATCGTGACCGCCAGCCCCCGGCGCATCCCCTTGCGGACAAGCCAGCGCACCGCCGGATCGAGGCTGATCGCCACGAACAGGGCGATCGCCGTGCGGATCAGCACGGCGCGGGCGGTGTACACGGCGGCGGCCGCCGCCAGGGTGGCGAGCACGCCGAGGCTGGCGAAGGCGCCCCATCGGATCAGCACCGCGGGGCGCAGGCGCGGCTCCTCGGCGTGGGGATCGGAATTCCCGACGCCTGGCGGCACCTCCGGTGGATTTGGCCTGGTCATGGTCCAAAAGCTACTACGCAGCGCGCTTGTAGCGCAGCAAGCGGCTTCCGGAGCCGCCGTGATCCGGTCACCCGGGATGGCTCGGGCGCGAGTACGATGACCCCATGGACCGGCGCATCTTTGGCCTCGAGAACGAGTACGGCGTCACCTGCACGTTCCGGGGACAGCGCCGGCTGTCTCCTGACGAGGTCGCCCGCTACCTGTTCAGGCGGGTGGTCTCGTGGGGCAGGTCGTCCAACGTCTTCCTCGAGAACGGGGCCCGACTCTACCTGGACGTGGGCTCCCACCCCGAGTACGCCACCCCCGAGTGCGACTCGGTGCTCGAGCTGATCACCCACGACAAGGCCGGCGAGCGGATCCTCGAGAGCCTGCTGGCGGCGGCCGAGGCCCGCCTGCACGAGGAGGGCATCGCCGGCCAGATCTTCCTGTTCAAGAACAACACCGACTCGGCCGGCAACTCGTACGGCTGCCACGAGAACTACCTGGTGTCGCGCTACGGTGAGTTCCAGCGGCTCGCCGACGTGCTGATCCCGTTCTTCGTCAGCCGCCAGATCCTCTGCGGCGCCGGCAAGGTGCTGGCCACGCCGCGGGGCGCCGTCTACTGCGTCGCCCAGCGAGCCGAGCACATCTGGGAAGGCGTCTCCTCGGCGACCACCCGGTCGCGGCCGATCATCAACACCCGCGACGAGCCGCACGCGGACGCCGAGCGCTACCGCCGGCTGCACGTGATCGTCGGCGACTCCAACATGTCGGAGTGGTCGGCCTTCCTCAAGGTGGGCGCCACCGACCTGGTGCTGGCGATGGTGGAGGAGGCCACCGTCCTGCGAGACCTGACGCTGGACAACCCGATCCGCGCGATCCGCGAGATCTCCCACGACATGACCTGCCGGCGCAAGGTCCGGCTGGCCAACAATCGCGAGGCCAGCGCGCTGGAGATCCAGCGCGAGTACTTCGAGAAGGCGGCGCGGTTCGTGGAGCGCCGGGATGCCGGGGAGACCGCCAAGAGGGTCATCGACATGTGGGGCAAGGTGCTGGACGCGCTCGAGCAGCAGGACCTCGACTCGATCGGTCGCCAGGTCGACTGGGTGACCAAGTACCTGCTGATCGAGCGGGCGAGGTCGCGGCACAACCTGCCGCTGTCGCACCCCAAGATCGCGCTGATCGACCTCACCTACCACGACGTGAACCGCAAGCGCGGGCTCTACTACCTGCTGGAGCGCAGCGGCGCCGTCGAGCGGGTCTGCGACGACCGGGCGGTCGACCGCGCGACCCAGGAGCCACCGCAGACCACCCGGGCGCGGCTGCGCGGCGAGTTCATCCGCCAGGCCAAGGAGCGGCGGCGCGACTACACCGTGGACTGGGTGCACCTGAAGCTGAACGACCAGGCGCAGCGCACCGTGCTCTGCAAGGACCCGTTTCGGGCCTACGACGACCGGGTCGACAAGCTGATCGCGAGCATGTAGCGAAGTTCCCCGATTATCGGGGGGTTCCGCCCCGGGTCGCTCCGCTCCACTCCCCGAGCCCCCCGGGGCTCCGCTCCGCCTCGCTCCGCTCCACCGGCATGGTCACCCTGGCGCGGCGGCGGCCGCGCAGGCCCAGCAGCAGCGCCACCATCGCGCCGCCGTAGCGGCTGGCGAATCCCACCAGGGTGTCGAGCAGGTCCCGCGCGGCGTTGACCTGGATCGGGCCGAACGCGGGCGGGCCCGCGGGCGCGATCGGGACCAGCGTGATCGACAGGGCGACCGTGACCAGGCTGGTGACGCTCCAAGGGATGACCGCGACGATGCCCAGCAGCGGGACCACGTGCCAGTAGAACACCCAGGGCGTCAGCAGCAGGTATGCGAGGAAGAAACTGGCGATCGCCGGCCAGGGGTCGACCCCGTCGCGGAGCCGGCGTGCCACCAGCACGAACGCCACCACGATCGCGACCATGGCCAGCAGCCTTCCGGCCTGGTCGCCAGCGGTCGCCGCGGTCGACGGCGCCACCCCGCCGAGCGGCAGCGTGGCGGCCAGCAGGCGCCGCACCAGGTTGCCGGGGCTGCCGCTGGAGTAATGGTCGCTCACGTCGACCGCGCTGGTGAACAGCTTGGCCCCGGCGCTGGAGTACGGCAGGTAGGCGAGCGCGGTGAGCCCCGCGCCGAGCGCGCCAAGCCGCGCCATGGTCGCGGCCCACGCGGCCGGACGCTTGCCGGCGGCCAGCCACAGCGCATAGAGGGCGGCCAGCGGCCCCATGTAGACCTTGAACAGGAACAGCACCACCAGCAGCGTGAAGGCCAGCACCCGCCGGCCGCGGTGGTGAGCGGCGACGGCGGTGGCGAGCACCAGCAGCAGCAGCGCGTCGACGTGCGCTGACATCGGGATCGCCTGCAGCACCATGGGGTTCCAGGCGATCAGCAGGACCGGCCAGCCCTGCGCGGCGGTGGAGGCTCCGCGCCCGCGCAGCACCCCCACCAGCAGCGCCACCGCGCCGAGCTCCGCCGCGGTGAGCAGGAGCTTCATCAGGATCACCCAGGTCAGCAGGCTGGAGCCCGACAGCGCCGCGACCCCCCGGAGCAGCAGCAGGAACGGCGGCCCGTAGACCGGCCCGGTCAGCCGCCACGACCAGAAGGGATGCCACAGGTCGAAGGGGTGCTGGTCCGGGAACGACAGGTAGGGGTTGGCGCCGTAGGCGGTCTGGACCTTGCCGTAGAACGAGTAGGCGTAGACGTCCTTGGAGGCCACCGGTGGCACCAGCAGCGCCAGCAGGTGCAGGGCGACTGCCCCGCCGATCAGGACGCCGAGCCCGGGGCGCCGGCCGCGGCGCCACTGCCAGACCGCGACCGCGAAGGAGGTCATCGACACCGCCCAGAAGGGCGTGACCAGGCCCTGCGGCCTGAGCGTGACGTCGTAGTCGTGGTTGGTGGGCAGCGCGTGCATCGCAACGAACCTCGGCGCCAGCGGCAGCACGAGGAACAGCCCGACCCCGAGCGCGATCCCCGCCAGGCAGCTGAGCAGGACCGCCCGGTCGCTCCGCCGCTCCAGCCAGGCCAGCGGCCGAGCGATCGCCCTGGCGCCCGCGGCGGTCACGGCCGCGTTCCCTCGGTCCCACTCCGCGCGGTCATGCCCGCGCCTCCGGGGTCGCTGGGCTGGCGAGGCGGCCGGCCAGGGTGCCGGCGGCGGCCGCGGCGGAGAAGAACACCGGGTCGTCGTCGGGTCCGCGGCCCATGGTGCGGACCTCCAGGCCCCAGGCGGCCAGCAGCTTGGCCGTGTCCGGCGGCCCGACCCGTACCAGGTCGTGGCGCGAGGCGACGCCGGCGGCCTCGAGCTGCTCGGTGACGGCGGCGGTCAGCTCGGCGTCCTCCAGGACCGGGACGGCGACGCTGGCCCTGGCCAGCGCCAGCTTGCCGAGGGTGGTCAGGCTGTGATGGCTCACGCCACGGTGGCGTTCGCGCCCGTCAGCGGTGGACATGCGCAGGCACGCGACGGGCCGGCCGCCGAGCGCTCCGGCCGCGTTGACCGCCTCGGCCACCTGGGTCCCGGAAAAGCCGAGCGCGGTGCCGGTTCCCATGCCGCCAGGGCCCTGGGCCACCACCACCACGTCGGCGCCGAGGACCTCCCGGGCCGCCACCAGCGCCGAGTGCACGGTGACCGCCTCCAGGTCACCGCCGAACGCCTGCCCGGCGGTGACGATGCCGTCCACCAGCCCGCTGGCGCGCAGCTCGCCGGCCAGCCGCGAGAACGCCAGCGGCAGGGCAGCGCCGTCGGTCATGACGTAGGCGACCCTGAGGCCCGAGGCGACGGCCCTGGCCGCCGCCGCGATCACCGGGACCATCGAGTGCAGCTCCGCGCAGACCACCGGCAGCCCGCCGAGGTCGGTGACGGACTCGACCGCGGCCCGGTGCGGGCTCGCCTCCTCCTCCAGGGCCAGGACCCGCACCTGGCTCGGGGTGTAGCGCGCCTTCATCACGTGGCCGGGGCCCGGGTCGTCGCGGCCGCCGTCGAGCCGCGCCATGACCAGGTGGAAGCCGCCGGTGCCGAGCCCGAGCGCGACGGCGGTGGTGTTGAGCACCACCCGGTCACCGACCTCCAGCTCGCCGACCAGGTCGTCGTAGCCGACCGCCCGCTCCACGGAGCCGCCGGGCTCCACCGCCACCGATGCCTCGGTCGCGCCGGGCCTGCGGCGCAGGATCGCCGTCACCCGGCCATGGCGGATGCGGATCACGCCGGCTCAGCGCCTCTGACCAGTTCCGTTGCCGCTGGGCGCGCCGTTGCCCTGGCCACCGGGCGGCCGGACGCGGCGCAGCACGTAGGCGCACTCGAGATCACCGGCCTGCATGTGGGCGACCCGCTCGACCTGGACGTCGGGGCCGGCCAGCTGCTGGAACAGGGCGAGCTCGTGCGCGCAGGCGCTGGGGTGGGCACCGGCCACCTTGGCGATCGCGCAGTTGTGCTCGCGCACCAGGTAGCGCTCCTCGCCGTCGGGCTGCCACTCGGCCATGTAGCCGTTCTCGTCCTGGATGGCCGCCAGCTCCCCGGCCAGCTCGGGCAGCTCGCACCCGGTGGTGCGGCTGGCGTAGCGCTCCGCGAGGATGCGCTGGCGATGCGCGAACATGCTCTCCACGCCCTGCTCGCCGAGCTGGCACTGGACGGCGTCGAGCAGCTGGGCCGCGAGCTGGTCGTAGTTGCGCGGGAACAGGTCGTGGCCCGCGTCGGTCAACGCGTACAGGTGGGCGGGGCGCCCGCGGCCGAGTGCGCGGGTGGTCTGCGTCACCAGGCCCTCGCTCTCGAGCGTCTCCAGGTGTCGCCGGACCGCCGGCCCGGACAGCTCGAGCGCCTCGCAGAGTTGCGCGACCGTTTGTGGCCCGTTGCGCTTGATCAGCTCGAGCACCGAGCGCTTGGTCGACGGGGGGCCGGGAGCTGGCTCTGTCACGCTGGCTCCGATGCGCTGTGGGACGATTCCACCGGGCCACACACGACTCGAATGGGCAGGTGGGACCCTGTTGTGGTCAGGCTACCGCCTTCCAGGCCGACGATGCATGCTCGTGCGGGCGCCCGGCGGCGAATCCGGGCCAATCGATCCTGGATGAGGTCAGAGCCGGCCAGAAGGCCCTCGGGTTGCGTGGTGGGGCACCCGAGTCCTCGACCCCCGTCCGCGGCGGGGTGGCCGCGATGCCCAGGCGTCGAGCCGGCCGAGCGCTCGCTTGACTGCGCGGCTCGCGGCTCCTCATGCTCGGACAGGTCGCAGGCCAGCGCTGAGGTGAGGATGATGCCGGGAACCAGTCCGACCGCCGCCAGGGTGCCTGGGTCGGGGATTCGGGAGATCGCCAATCTGGTTGTGGAGCGGGGTGGCGATGTGCTGCGGTTGGAGCTCGGCGAGCCGGATTTCCTGACGCCTCCGCATGTGGTCGAGGCGGGTCATCGTGCGGCTGTGGCTGGGGTTGGATATACCCACAGTGGTGGCACGCTGGGTCTGCGTGAGGCGATCAGTTCCAAGCTGGAGCGGGTGAACGGTTTGGATTGTCCGCCTGAGCGGGTGGTGGTTTGTCAGGGGGCTGTGCAGGGCTGTTCGGTGGTGTTGTCGGCGTTGTTGGAGCCGGGTGATGAGGTGCTGATCGCCGATCCGGCGTGGCCGAATTACGAGATGCTCACGTTGTTGCATGGGGCGGTCCCGGTCCGCTACCCGGCGCCGCCGCAGCGGGGGTTCTTGCCGGATGTTGGTGAGGTTGAGGCGCTGGTGGGGCCGCGGACTCGGGTGCTGGTGGTCAACAGTCCGTCGAATCCGGCTGGTGCGGTGTTTTCGCCGGGGTTGGTCGCCGGGCTGGTTGCGCTTGCTGGGCGTCATGATCTGGTGGTGGTGTCGGATGAGGTCTATGACGAGCTGATCTTTGAGGGGGTGGCGGCCAATGCCGCCCGGCTGGATCCGGAGCGGGTGGTGGGGCTCTACAGTTTCTCCAAGACCTATGCGATGACGGGTTGGCGGGTGGGGTATGTCGCCGCGCCGGGGTGGTTGGCGCCGACCTTGTGGAGGTTGCAGGAGCCGCTGGTGTCGTGCGTGTCGGCGGTGAGTCAGGCGGGCGCGGTGGCGGCGCTGGTGGGGCCGCAGGACTGTGTGGCCACGATGCGCGAGGCGTATCGGTGTCGTCGTGATCTGGTGGTGGGGTTGCTGAGGGATGCCGGTATCGGGGTGGCGTCGCCGGGTGGCGCGTTTTATCTGATGTTCCCGTTTGCTGCTGGTGTGGATGGCCGTCTGGCTGCGCTGGACCTGGTTGAGCATGGGGTGTCGGTGGCGCCGGGGTCGGCGTTTGGTGAGCTGGCCCGGGATCATGCGCGGCTGTCGTTGGCCTCCAGCGAAACGGTGCTGGCTGAGGCGGTCGGTCGGCTGGTGAACTGGTATCGGGCCACCGGTGGCGGCTCGAGCGTGCAGGGCGCCCACGCGACCGCGGAGACCCAGGGTGCCACCTGAGGTACCGACCCAGCCAGAGGCCACGCCACGGCCGGTGGCGCCCGCGCCGGCCGGCAAGCACACTGCTGGCATGGCGACGATGCTCGATCGGCTGCTGCGGCTCTGGCTCGATCCCGTTGGCGACGGAGCCGCGGCCCAGGCGGCGTTCCGCGAGGTGTACGCGGACCCGGTGGCGGTGAACGGCGCTGCCGTGCCGGTCTCCGGCCTCGTCGAACGGGCCCGTTCGCTGCAGTCCGCCTATGAGGGGCTGGCGATCGAGCTGGTCGACCGCGTCGAGACGCCCGAGCGGATCGTCGTCGCCTTTCGCATGCGTGGCCGGCACGTCGGCCGGTTGTCCACACCGCTTGGGACCGTCGCGCCGACGGGGCGGGTCATCGAGGCCAGGGTCACCGACGTCCTCACGGTCAACGGCGGCCGGGTGACGGACATCTGGATGGTCTCCGACGACCTCGGGCTCCTGATGCAGCTCGGGGCGGTGCGGCTCACGACCGCCTCGAGCTGAGCGGGCGGCCGGTCAGCCAGGGGAGGCTCGGGTCGACGTGCGCCACGCGGCGTCGGAGAATCCCGTCGAAACCACGGCGTCCGCCGCCCCGAGTCCTCGACCCCGTCCCGCTACCGAGGAGGAACCCACGTGTCCCTGTCGTCCACCGCCATCCCTGGACCACGCCGAGTCGTGCTGGCCGATTTCCTGCCCGGCGAGCGAGCCCGTGACCTGGTGCTGGTGGTCGGCTACGCCGGCTTCACCGGGCTGGCCGCGCAGGTGGCGGTACGGCTGCCGTTCACGCCGGTGCCGGTGACCGGGCAGACCTTCGCGGTGCTGCTCGGCGCGGCGGTGCTCGGCTGGCAGCGGGCGTTCCTGGGCATGGGGCTGTACCTGGCGGCCGGGCTGGCGGGCGTGCCCTGGTTCAGCCAGTGGAGCGGCGGAACCGACACGCTGTCGGCGCCGTCGTTCGGCTACATCGTCGGGTTCCTGGTCGCCGCGGCCCTGGTGGGCCGGCTGGCCGCGGGCGGCCTGGACCGCACGCCGCCGCGGGTGGTGCTGACCATGGCCGCCGGCAACCTGGTGATCTACGCCTTTGGGCTGCCCTGGCTGATGGCCAGCCTCCACGTCAGCCTGGCCAAGGGCCTGGAGCTGGGCGTGACCCCCTTCCTGGGGGGCGACGCGCTCAAGATCGCGTTGGCCGCCGGGCTGCTGCCGTCGTCGTGGGCGCTGGTCCGGCGCGGCAGACGCTGAGGTGGCGGCGATCTTGCCCGGGCACGCCGCCGCGTGTCGAGTCGCCTGGAGCCGTCCTCGCCGGCGCCGTTGAGTGTGGCCCACGGCAATGGAATCATCGGGGAGAGGCGAGGAGGCGAGGTCGTGGAGCGACAGGGAGACCAGGGGTCGGACACGGCCTTCGTGCTGGGCGGCGGGGGAGTCCTCGGCGCGCACGAGGTCGGCATGCTCCAGGCGCTGGCCGAGGCCGGCATCCGGCCCGGCCTGATCGTCGGTACCTCGGTCGGCGCGATCAACGGCGTGCTGGTGGCCGCCGATCCCGACCAGGCCGTGGCACGCCTCGCCAGGCTGTGGCGCGACAGCGCCGTCGACGAGGCGTTCGCCGGCTCCCTGTTCGGGCGCGTGGCCACGCTGGCCCGCTCCGGCACCCATCTGCACTCCAACGCCCCCCTGCGCCGCATGCTCGAGGAGCTGCTGCCCGTCCGGCTGATCGAGGACCTGGCCGTGCCCTTCCAGTGCGTCGCGGCCAGTGTCGAGCGCGCCGCCGCCCACTGGTTCACCGCCGGCCCGATCGTGCCGGCGGTGCTCGCCTCGGCCGCGGTGCCGGGGCTGCTGCCACCGGTGCGGGTCGGCGGCGAGCACTTCTTCGACGGCGGGCTGGTGCACAGCATCCCGGTCGGTCGCGCGGTCGCGCTCGGCGCCCGCGATGTCTACGTGCTGCACGTGGGCCGTATCGAGATCCCGCTGGAGGTCCCCAGGCGCCCGTGGCAGGTCGGCCTGGTCGCCTTCGAGATCGCGCGCCGCTACCGCTTCGCGGAGGAGATGGCCTCGCTCCCCGGCGACGTCACCGTGCACGTGCTGCCCGCGGGCATCGACGGCGCGCGCTCGGGCGCCGAGCTGTCGCAGCTCCGCTACCGGGACTTCTCCCGCGTGGAGGAGCACATCGAGCGCGCCCACGAGGCATCGGCCGCCTACCTGGCGGCCGGCGGCGGGCCGGGGTGACGGCGTGCTCCCGCCGCGGCTCTTCCGCCGCCTTCTGCTGGTGCCGCTGCTGCTGGCGCTGACCATCGGGATGATCGTCACCCTGCCGCCGCTGGTGCTGCTCGCCGCCGCCATTTCGGCGCTGCTCCCCGGCCACTGGCGGGCGCTGCGGCTGCTGTGGTTCGCGCTGGTCTGGCTGGTGCTGGAGTCGGCCGCGCTGCTGGCGTGCCTCGCGCTGTGGATCACCAGCGGCTTCGGCGGCCAGTTGCGCACCGAGCGCTACCAGGAGCGCCACTACGCGATCCTGCGCTGGTTCCTCGACGTCATGTACCAGGTGGCGACGGGGGTCTTCCGGCTGCGGGTCGAGATCCAGGAGCCGGAGCCGACCCCGGAGGAGCTCGCCGCCCGCCTGGCCCGGCCGGTGATCGTGCTGAGCCGCCATGCCGGGCCGGGCGACTCGTTCCTGCTCGTCCACCGGCTGCTGGTCGACTACCACCGGCGGCCGCGGGTGGTGCTGAAAGCCATGCTCCAGCTCGACCCGGGCGTCGACGTGGTGATGAACCGCCTGCCGCACGCCTTCGTCAGCGCCCGGCACGCCGGCGCGGGCCTGGTGGTCAGGGAGATCGAGCGGCTGGCCAGGGAGCTCGGGCCGACCGGAGCGCTGGTGATCTTCCCGGAGGGCGGCAACTTCACGCCGCGCCGCCGGCTGCGCGCCATCGAGCGGCTGGAGCGGCGCCAGCTCCGCGAGCAGGCCGCCCGAGCCCGCGCCATGCGCCACCTGCTGGCCCCGCACACCGGTGGCGCCCTGGCCGCGATCGCGGCGGCGCCCACCGCCGACGTCGTCTTCGTCGCCCACACCGGGCTGGAGGACCTGGTCACCGTGGGCGACATCTGGCGCAGCCTGCCGATGGAGCAGGTGCTGAAGGCGCGCTGGTGGCGCGTGCCCGCCGCGGAGGTGCCGAGCGGCCGGGACGAGCAGGTCCACTGGCTGTACGACTGGTGGGAGCGGATCGACGCCTGGATCGCGGAGAACCGGCCGGTGCCGCTGCCGCGCCAGCGCGCGGGCCTGGGTGGCGGCAAGGCTAGCTGACCAGCCTGCGCCCCTCCGCCGTTCCGACCGATGAGCTGCGCTTGCCAAATTGCGCCGGCTTGTCGCCTGGGGCGAGAATCCCCCGCCAAGAACCGTTCTCTGGGGAGACCACATGAGTGTGTTCGAGCCACACACGGACGACGAGTCCGAGGGCGCCGGCCAGCTTCCGGCGCTCGACGTCCCTTTGCGGGGCCGCAAGGGTCAGCAGGTCAGCGCCTACATCCAGGACATGGCCACGCACCTCGACCAGCAGCGCACCCGCGCCGAGCAGGCCGAGCGGGCCGCGACCCACCTGCAGCGCGAGCTGGCGGCGCTGCGCAACCAGCCGCCGCCGTCGTTCGAGCACCTGGGCTCCCAGGCCGCCAGGGTGCTGGACGAGGCCGGACGATCGGCCAAGGTTCTGATCGAGGAGGCCAAGGAGCGCGGCAAGGCGATCGTGGAGCAGGCCAGAGTGCACGGGGCCGAGGTGATCGCCGCGGCCGAGCAGCGCGTCGAGGAGATCGAGGCCGCCGGGCGCCAGCGCGTCGCCGAGGCGGAGGAACGGCGCGAGCGCATCCTGGCCGAGGTCAAGCAGACGGCGGAGGCGATGCGGGACACCGCCGAGCGCGACGCCGAGACGAGCCTGGACAGCGCCCGGCAGGCGGCCGAGCAGATGCTCTCCCGCGCCAACGACGAGCGCTCGATGCTGGATGCCGAGTCCAAGCGCCTGCGGGAGTACCGCGACGGCCTGCTCGGCTACCTCAGCGGCGTGGAGGCCGACCTCTCCCGCTTCCTGCAGGAGGTCCGCGGCCCCGAGGGTCGCCGCCCGGAGCGGCGCGCTCCCGCGACGCCCGGGCCCGAGCCGCGCGCCGGCGGGCCCGCAGGCGCCGCCGGGCCCAGGGCGGCCGCGCCCGCCCAGGCCGAAGCGCCCGTCACGGGTGAGCTCCCGGAGGAACCGGAGCCCGAGCCCGCCTCCATGCCCCGCCAGAACCCCGCCGCCGAGGCTTCCCAGCGATCGCCGCGGGCTCCCCAGCCCTCGACCCTGGCTCCCGCCCGCCCGGAGGCGCGGCCGGCTCCACAGCAGCCCGCCTCCGCCGATCGGCGCGAGCAGGCGCCCCAGCCTCCGGCCGCCCAATCTCCCGCCGCCGTCCCCCAACCCAAGCAGCCGCCCCCCCAGTCAGCCATCGGCGGTGTCCGCGCCGGCAACTGACGACCCGCGCCGCTCCGACGCCGCAACCAGGACGGTCGTCGTATCTACCGGTGTCCCGGGTGGGTGGTCGCGGTGGAACTGGTGTTCGATTCTCTGCCGGAAAGCTGTTACAGTCCGAGCAGATAATGGGATGGCTGTCCCCGAGGCGCGAGGTAGCATGCGCGGATGCGCAAGGTCGAACGGCTCGTCAACCTGGTTGCCCTGCTGCTGGACACGCATCGGCCGCTGACGCTCGACCAGGTGGCCGAGCTGGTACCCGGCTATGAGGCCACGGGCGAGAGCCTGCGCCGCATGTTCGAGCGCGACAAGGAGGAGCTGCGCGGACTCGGCGTGCCGGTCGAGCGCGGCCCGATCGACGCGTGGGGCAGCGAAGAGGGCTACTTCATCGACCCCAACGCCTACGCCATGCCCCGGCTGGACCTGGCGCCGGACGAGCGCGCGGCGCTGGCGCTGGCGGCGAGGGCCTGGTCGGGCGCTGACGGGGATCCCTCGGCGCTGGCGGGCCTGTCCAAGCTCGACCTGGACCCGGGCGCTGGCCCGGACGCGCTGCGCGCCAACCTGGACGGCGCCAGCCCGCTGCTGGCGAGCCTGATCGACGCGGTCACACGTCGCAAGCGGATCGTGTTCACCTACCGGCCGCCAGGGCGACCGCTCTCGGAGCGGCAGGTGGACCCCTACGCGCTGGTCCACCGGCGCGGCACCTGGTACGTGGCGGGGCACGACAGCAGCCGCGACGCGCTGCGCTCCTTCCGCCTCTCGCGCATCCAGTCCGGCGTGCACCTGGCCAAGCCGACCGGCCGCGGCCCCGAGTTCGAGGTGCCGGAGTGGTTCGACGCCGGCGACGTGCTACCGACCGCCGGCGAGCCGGACGCCTCGCCGATCGCGACGGTCCGCGCCGGCAGGGCGGCGGCGCGCCTGGCCGAGCTGCGCGGCGCCAAGCCGGACGGCGAGGAGGGCCCCGACGGCCGCGTGACGCTGCGGATGCCGATCGTCGATCGCGATGGCTTCGTGGACTGGGCGATCGGCAACGGCATCGAGGTGGTCGAGCCCGAGGAGCTGCGAGCGCAGGGCCGCCGCCGCCTGGAGGGCCTGCTCGCGCTGCTGGGAGGGGCCCGCAAGTGAGCCGCGGTCCCTCCCAGCGCAGTCCCGAGGCCAGCGCGGCCGGGCGCCTGCAACGGCTGCTCGCGCTGGTGCCCTGGGTGATGGCGCACCCGGAGTCCACCGTCGACGAGGTCTGCGCCCGCTTCGCCATGACCCGTGAGGCGCTCGCGGCCGACCTCGAGCTGCTGTTCATGTCCGGGGTGCCGCCGTACGGGCCGGGCGACCTGATGGAGGCCTGGATCGAGGGCGAGCGGGTCCACATCGGCCTGGCCGACTACTTCGCCCGCGCGCCGCGGCTCACCTGGCGCGAGGCCGCGGGGCTGTACCTGGCCGGCCGGGCCCTCGCCAGCCTACGGGAGCTGGACGAGCACGGCGCACTGGAACGCGCGCTCGCCAAGCTCGAGACGGTCCTGCCCGCCGACCAGCTCGACAGGATCCAGGAGCTGGCCAGCAGGGTCTCGGTCGACCTCGGCGGCGCCGAGCCCGAGCGGGCCCACCGCGCCATGCTGTCCCGCGCCGCCGCGGCCAACCAGCGGGTGGTGCTGGAGTACTACAGCGGCTCGCGCGGCGACCTGAGCCGGCGCAAGGTCGACCCCTGGCTGGTGTTCGCCACCGCCGGCCACTGGTACATGGTGGGCCACTGCCACCGGGCCGGCGGCGAGCGGCTGTTCCGGCTGGACCGCGTGGTCGAGGTCGAGCCGACCGAGGAGTCGTTCGAGCGGCCCTCCAACTTCGACCCGGCCGCCTACACCGAGTCCCCGTGGGGCGGCGCCTTCACCCAGGGGCTCGAGTGCGAGCTGGACCTCGGCCCCCGCGCCGCGTGGGTGGCCGACTGGCTGCCGATCCTGTCGAGCCGGCGGCGGCCCGACGGCCGCCTGCGGGTCAAGCTGGCAACGCACGAGCTCGCCTGGGTCGTCCGCCTGGTCCTGCGGCTGGCACCGGACGCCGAGCCGGTGAGCCCGCCGGAGCTGCGACACGCCGTCGCAGAGGCAGCCCGCCGGGACCTCGCCGCCTACGCCTGAGCGGCCCGCCCAGGCCTCCCCGGTGGCCACCCCGCCTCAGAGGCCATGCCCCCGGGGCCATCCGCCCGAGATGCGCGGGATGCCGATCGGCGCGGCTGCGGGTAGGATGCGGAGCCTGTCCGCCGGCTCCCGGAGGTCGCGCTGCCCCTCGTCGTCGCCATCCTGCTCGGCGTGTTCTGGCTCGGCGTGCTGGTCACGGTCGGGTTCACGGTGTGGCGCATGCTGGCCAACCTGAAGGCCCTGCTGCGCAGCCTGACCGAGCTGAGCGAGCGGCTGACCCCGACGCTGGAGGACCTGGCGACCAAGGCCCAGGAGACCGCGGAGCTGAGCGAGCGCCTGCAACAGCGCCAGGCCGCCCGCCAGGGCCAGACCGCCCGGCGGCGTCCCGCCCGCCGCCGCGCCAGCCGCTGACCGCCCGCCGCTGAGCGCCCGCCGCCGCGCCAGCCGCTGAGCGCCGCCGCCCGGCGGCCACGCCCGCCCGGGCCGGCCCGGCGTGTGGTGGCCTCCTGCCCGAGCCGCCTCGCCGTGCGGCTCCGTCTCCACTGCCCGAACAGGGCGACCGGAGGGTAGACTCGGACCGGACATCGAACCCGCGAGGGTCGAGGCAAAGGAGCACGAGAAATGCCAGGTCCATCAGAGTGGCTCATCATCGTCATCGTGATCGCGGTGCTGTTCGGCGCCAGCCGGCTGCCGCTCATGGGGCGCAACGTGGGGCTCGGCATCAAGGAGTTCAAGAAGGGAATCCGCGATGCCGGCCGTGACGACGACGAGAAGTCGGAAGCCGGCAAGCCGACCGGAACCGACGAGCGTGGGCCGTCGGCGTAGGCCCCTGCTGACCCCCTCCACGAGTGCGCGCACCCGTCAAGTGGCGTTGGCGTCGGCTCCGGGACAATCCCGAAGCCGAGATGTCCATTCTCGAGCACATCGCGGAGCTGCGTGACCGCCTCGTCCGCGCCTGCCTCGCCCTGGCGATCACCACGATCCTGTCGTTCACCTGGCTCTACACGCCGCTGCTGAGCTTCATCACCCGGTCCTACTGCAGCATCCCGGCCAGATACCGCATCTCGACCGCCTCCGGGGACTGCCGGCTGCTCGCGCTCTCGCCGCTGGACCCGTTCAGCATCCGTCTCCGGGTCGCCCTCACCGTCGGGCTGGTGCTGGCCATGCCCTTCATCGCCTACCAGCTGTGGCGCTTCATCACCCCGGGCCTGCGCCGCAACGAGAAGCGCTTCGCCATCCCGTTCGCGCTGGCGAGCACGATCCTGTTCGCCTTGGGCGTGGCGGTGGCCTTCTTCACACTGCCCAAGGCGATCGGGTTCCTGGTGGCGATCGGCGGCGACAACCTCGCGACCTTCTTCCAGGCCGAGCGCTACCTGCGCTTCGTGCTGTTCATGGGGCTGGCCTTCGGGCTGACCTTCGAGTTCCCGCTGGTGCTGGTCTTTCTGTCCATGGTCGGTATCCTGTCGTCGGGCGCGATGCTGCGGGCCTGGAGACCGGCGGTCGCGGTGATCATCGTGGTCGCGGCGGTGGTGACGCCCAGCCAGGACCCCATCAGCCTGTTCGCGATGGCGGTCCCCATGTGGATCTTCTATTTCGCGGCGGCAGGCGTCGCCAAGTTCTTCATCGAGCCGGCCCGCGCCCGGCGGCGGGCCCAGTTGGAGCAAGGGAGCTAGCGAAGGTGGCCATCAAGGGGAAGACCAAGCGCAGCCAAGGCCGGCCCATGCGCCGGCCTGCCACCGCGCCGCGCGCGCAGTTCGCCGAGCGGCGTCAGCCGTGGTACCGGGCCACCGCCTTCCCGGTGACCCTGGCGGTGATCGTGCTCGCTGTCACACTGCTGGCGGCCTGGAGCCGCGTGCAGATGGGGTGGAGCCGCGACGACGTGCGCCGCTTCGCCGACCAGGTGCGCGTGCAGACCGACCAGCTCGGCCCGATCCTCGGCGCCGGGACCAAGCAGCTCCCAGGGATGGCCACGGCCACGGATTTCGCCAGCGGCAAGCTCAAGCCCAAGGAGCTCCAGGTCAGGGCCAGCGGCTGGTCCGCCAAGATCGACGAGCTGAGCCAGAAGCTGGCCAACATCACCGTGGGCAGCCCTGAGGCGGTGAGCTCGTTCGACGGCACGCCGGTCAACAACGTCGGCGGGCACGTGCCCATGCTGACCAGCGTCCGCGACGCCTACACCACCGCCTTCGGCTTCTACACGCAGGCGGCCACCGAGTACCAGAACGCCGGCGGGGCCAGCGGCGGCCTGGCGCAGCAGCTGCTCAAGCAGGCGCAGGGCGACGGGGTCAAGGCGGGCGCCGCGATGGACTCCGCGGCGGCCCTACTGGCGCGGGTGATGGTCCAGTACCACCTGCCGGTGGACGGGCAGCTCCCGGGCGAGTCGAGCAGCGCCTTCGGAAACCGCACCGGCGCGGTCTCCGCCCAGAACCCCGGGCAGAACGGGCTCCCTCCGGTCCCGCCGACCACCGGGCAGGCGCCGACCCCGACCACGGGCAAGCCATAGGCCGGGCCGGGCCCCGACGACCTCGCCGGCGTCCGGCCTGAGCCGGGCGACCCGAGGGCTCCGCGGTCATGCGCGCGCTACTGGTCCACAACCCGGCGGCCGGCGGCGGCCGCTCGGCCCGGCTGCTGCCGCCGGTGCTGGAGTGCCTGCGGTCGGCGGGCGTCGAGGTCGAGGTGCACCGCACCGTCTCGCTCGAGGACGCCTGCCTGGCCGCCCGGCAGGGGGCTGCCTCGGTCGACGCGGTGGTGGCCATGGGCGGCGACGGCACGGTCGGCGCCTGCGCCGCCGGCCTCGCCGACGCCGGCCTGGCGGCCGGCCGCGCCGCTGAGGCGATGGCTGGCGCGGGCACCCGGGTTGCGCCGCTCGGGATCGTGCCGGCCGGCGGGGGCAACGACGCCGCCCGAAACCTCGGGCTGCCGTTCCGCGACCCGCTGGCTGCGGCGACCATGCTGCCGAGCCTGCGGGCCCGGCGCGCCGACCTGGTGCGGGCGGGGGAGCGCTGCGTGCTGAACGCCGCCGGCGCCGGCTTCGACGCGGAGGTGAGCCGGCGCGCCAACCGGAGGCTGTCGAGGGCGCCGTCGCGCCTGCGTTACGTCGGCGCGGTGCTGGCGGAGCTGGTCAGCGGGCGGCCGGCGAGCTTCCGGCTGCGCCTGGACGGCCGGCCGATCGAGACCAGCGCCTGGCTCGTCGCCGTGGCCAACAGCCAGAGCTACGGCGGCGGCATGCGCATCGCCCCGGCGGCACTGCTCGACGACGGGCTGCTCGACGTGGTGGTCATCGCCGGCGAGCTGTCCAGGCGGGGGTTCCTGGCGACCTTCCCCAAGGTGTTCTCCGGCCGGCACGTGGAGCACCCGGCCGTACATCTGTACCGCGCCTCGGCGGTCGACCTCGACGCCGAGCGGGCGGTCGCCGTGCACGTCGACGGGGAGCCCGCCGGCACCGTCCCGGTCAGCTTCAAGGTCGCGCCGGGCGCGATCGCGGTGCTCGCCACCAGCGACGCCCCCGCCTTCAGTCCGGGCCCTTCCGCCCCCTGAGCTTGCGGCCGAGCCAGGCGATCGGGTCGTAGCTCTGGTCCACCACCCGCTCCTTGAGCGGGATGATCGCGTTGTCGGTGATGTGGATGCCCTCGGGGCAGACCTCGGTGCAGCACTTGGTGATGTTGCACAGGCCGACGCCGCCCTGCTCACGGACCAGCTGACGCCGGTCGTTGGTGTCCAGCGGGTGCATCTCCAGCTCGGCGTAGCGGATGAACATGCGCGGGCCGGCGAAGCTCGGCTTGTTCTCCTCGTGGTCCCGGATGACGTGGCAGACGTCCTGGCACAGGAAGCACTCGATGCACCTGTGGAACTCCTGCACCCGGTCGATGTCGCGCTGCTGCATCCGGTAGGTGCCGTCGGGCTCCTTGGGGCCGGGCTGGAAGGAGGGCACGCGCTTGGCCATCTCGTAGTTGAACGAGACGTCGGTGACCAGGTCGCGGATGAGCGGGAAGGTCCTGATCGGCGTGACCGTGATGGCCTCGGCGGGGTCGAAGAGGTTCAGGCGGGTCATGCACAGCAGCCGCGGCTTGCCGTTCACCTCGGCGCTGCACGAACCGCAACGGCCGGCCTTGCAGTTCCAGCGCACCGCCAAGTCGCCCGCCTGGGTCGCCTGCAGCCGGTGGATGGCGTCGAGGACGACCTCGCCCTCCTCGACCTCGACCCGGTAGTCGCGCAGCTCGCCGCCGTCGGCGTCGCCGCGCCACAGCCGAAGGGTCTGCTCGTAGCCCATGTCACTTCTCCTCGAAGAGCTGGCGCAGGTCCTCGGGCATCTCCGGCAGCGGCTCCCGCCGCAGGCCGAGCTTGCCGTCCTCCTGGCGCAGCACCACGTTGACCTTGCCCAGCTCCGGGTCGGCCTTGGGGTAGTCGTCGCGGGTGTGGCCGCCACGGCTCTCCTTGCGCTCCAGCGCCGCCGTGGCCACGCACTCCGACACCGCCAGCAGCGACCGCAGGTCCATGGCCAGGTGCCAGCCGGGGTTGTACTGGCGGTTGCCCTCCACCCGGACGCCCGCCGTCCGGTCCTGGAGCAGCGCCAGCTTCTCCAGCGCGCTCTTCAGCTCGCCCTCGGTGCGGATGATGCCGACCAGCTCCTGCATGGTCTGCTGGAGGTCCTGGTGCACCGTATAGGGGTTCTCGCCGCGCTCGCGCTCGAACGGCGCCAGCGCGGCGGCGGTGGTCGCCTCGATCTGGTCCTGGTCCAGGGCTGGCAGCTCCTGGAGCCCGAGGGCGTGCTCGGCCGCGTACTCGCCGGCCCGGCGCCCGAACACCAGCAGGTCGCTGAGCGAGTTGCCGCCGAGCCGGTTGGCCCCGTGCATGCCGCCCGCCACCTCGCCGGCGGCGAACAGCCCGGGCACCGAGGCCGCCTGGGTGTCGGGGTCCACCTGCACCCCGCCCATCACGTAGTGGCAGGTGGGCCCGACCTCCATGGGCTCCCTGGTGATGTCGACGTCGGCCAGCTCCTTGAACTGGTGGTACATGCCGGGGAGGCGCCGCTTGATGTCCTCAGCGCTGCGCCGCGAGGCGACGTCCAGGAACACGCCGCCGTGCGGGCTGCCGCGACCCTCCTTGACCTCGGTGTTGATGGCCCGCGCGACCTCGTCGCGAGGCAGCAGGTCGGGAGTGCGCCGGTTGCCCTTGCGGTCGGAGTACCAGCGGTCGGCCTCCTCCTCGGTCTCGGCGGTCTCCGAACGGAACATGTCGGGGATGTAGTCGAACATGAACCGTCTGCCCTCGGCGTTGCGCAGCACGCCGCCGTCGCCGCGGACGCCCTCGGTCACCAGGATCCCGCGCACCGACGGCGGCCACACCATGCCGGTCGGGTGGAACTGCACGAACTCCATGTCGATCAGGTCGGCGCCGGCCCAC